>Ga0073906_1002580_pt1 | contig 23420 bp, 16 predicted proteins | sample Inofromicrocosms_FD_65485 | JGI IMG/M metagenome (GOLD analysis project Ga0073906, IMG submission 65485) | Mouse cecum microbial communities from Vienna, Austria - Inoculum for glucosamine and mucus D2O microcosms | ecosystem: Host-associated > Mammals > Digestive system > Large intestine >...
TTTATCTGACTGGAATCAGTCACTTCACCCACATAAGCAAAAAATCAAGATGCGAAGCATCGGCAGACGGCTTTGCCGACTGTTTTTGCGCATGTGAGTGAAATGACTGTGAATAGTAACTCATAAATATCGCGCCAGCCGAAAAGCGGCATAATTCCCTATGCGGCTGGCACTCAGTATAACACCTTTTTTACGGTCTACACGAGCTGTTTTCCATACTGCTCCAAATAGGCGGCTGCCTTTTCGAGAGATAGCCCGATTTTTTCCTGCAATCTTTTTAAAATCGCTGCATCGTCCAAACCAAATTCCTGTCCCATTTCAACGATTTCCTCTGCTTTTCCTTCCGCTTTTCCGGCTTCTATTCCTTCCGCTTTTCCGGCTTCTATTCCTTTACGAATCAATCTCTCAGACTCTGTCTCTATTACTGTTCCTCCCATAATATTCACCAGCCTTTCCTCATTTTCATTTCCATTCGTAATGTGGGTAATGATCGTATTCACAAATCCCATAAGGTCAACAATCTCATAATCCGATAACTCACCTTTTTTATGCATCTGAACCATCTCATGCCGGAAATATTTCAAATCCTTTACCGCATTGTCTATATTACTTTCCGAAATAAGATCCTTTTCATACCTTGCAATATAAAAAGGGATATAGGGAAACAACCTCTTTTCCACAATATATTCTTTTGTAAATTCCGAATATTCCAACCGCACAGCTGGAAATATTTTCTTCCATGTCCTGATGGGAAAATATCTTCCCCTTATTATATCGTCAATTCTCTCTTCTGGCAACCGAAATAAACAGACCTGAATAACAGCTTTTATGTGGCGTTACTGTTCATACCCTGACCGGGCGCTCACAGTAACGGCATCCAGCCCATCACTGAATTGGCCGGATGCCGCGCGGCACCGTGTGAACAGTAACAAGCGCTTATCAAGCAGCTTATCTCCGCGATATTTAATGCTTGAAAAACTCCCCGTCCGATTATATAATTAAGAATAAGATTTCCCTGTTTTCATATGCAGCTAAGAAGCAAAAAAGGGATCAATGCTATCATCTTGATTTTACAAGGAACGAGACAGACATGAAAAAACGAATATACCTTTTATTTTTAACCGTACTCTGCGCGGCATCCTTTACGGGATGTAATGCTTCTGAGAAAAAGTCTCCCGCGGAGACGCAAACGGAACAGGTCAGCCTGACCGTCTGGGGCGCTGAGGAGGATGCGGATCTGATGAATCAGATCATCCAGAGCTTCCGGGACCATTATCAGGGCCAGGCGGATTTTCAGATCACATTTCAGGCGCAGGGCGAATCGGCCTGCAAGGACGCGCTGCTTGGCGGCCTGGAGGAGGGCGCGGATGTCTTTACATTTGCGGACGACCAGTTAAATGCGCTGGCCGCGGCAGGCGCCGTGGACCCCATTGACAATGCGGACGAGATCCGGAGTCAAAGCCTGACCAGCGCAGCGGAGGCGGCCTCGGTAGGCAATACGCTGTACGCTTATCCGCTGACGGCAGACAACGGATACTTTCTATATTATAATAAGCAATTTATCAGTGAGGAGCAGGTGAAGACGCTGGACGGAATCCTGGAGGCCGCGGCTGCAGGCGGACGGCAGTTCGTGATGGACTGGAGTTCAGCCTGGTATGTATACTCCTTCTTTGGAAATACGGGCCTGGAGATCGGGCTCAACGACGACGGCATCACCAATTACTGCACCTGGAACCAGACGGAAGGGGACATCCGCGGGATCGACGTGGCACAGGCCATGCTCCGGATCGCGGCAAACCCCGGGTTCGCCAGCCGGATCGATACGGAATTTGTGGACGGGGTCCGGAACGGGTCTGTGGCCGCAGGCATCAGCGGCGTATGGAATGCCGTTGCAGTTGAGGAGGCCTGGGGGGAGCATGCGGGAGCGGCCAAACTGCCCACCTATACCTGCGCTGACCGGCAGATACAGATGGCTTCCTTTTCCGGCTGCAAGCTGATCGGGGTCAACGCATATTCTAAGCACCCGGAATGGGCCGCCCGGCTTGCGGAATGGATCACCAATGAGGAAAACCAGCGTCTCCGGTTTGAGCTGCGGGGACAGGGGCCGGCCAATATCACGGTTGCGGCATCTGCCGAGATCCAGCAGTCCCCGGCGATCGCGGCCCTCCTGGAGCAGTCTGAATTTTCCCAGCTGCAGCGGGTGGGCGGAAAGTTCTGGGATCCGGTTTCCCTGTTCGCGGGTAATATGGCGGCGGGAAATCCCACCGGACAGGATTTGCAGGAGCAGCTTGACCAGATGACGGAGGGCGTCTGCGCAAGGTAGATTACAGAATACAAAGACCGCATTATCTATCGAAAGGATTTGTTAAGACCACATGAAAACAAAGCTTAGTATACAGCAGCGCCTGATACTTCCCATCCTACTCCTGGGAGCCGTGGCGCTGATCTCCAATCTCCTGTCGGTTTTCAGCATCAACAATGTCAACTCCAATGCCTCAAAGATCGTGGACAATTATATGGTTGGCTCGGAAACCCTGCAGGTTATCCGATATGCCACCGCGAACATCCACAAAATGGCGCTGTCCCACATTGTTGCCACGGACTACAACACGATGATCACCGTCGTGACACAGATCAAAGAGGAAGAAGAGGCGCTGGAGTCCTATTTAGAGGAATACAAAAAATATATCACAAAGGATGAGGAAGCGCTCTATTCCCAGCTTATATCCAACTATGAGTCTTTCAAGCACTCTCTGGTCTATCTGGTGTGCGCCAGCGCAGACAGCAAGACTCAGGATGCCTACACATACGCGAACGGCGACGTGGCAAGCTTCGGAGCAGCCATTGAGAGCAATACGGCAGAGCTGGACGAGGCCGTCAGCGCCCGGACCGCGGACGCAAGGCAAAAGCTCCTGGCCGTCTATATCATTTCACTCATCATCACGGCCGTGTCCATTGCGGCCTGTGTGATCCTGGTGCCTGCGGCGGTCAAGATCATCAAGACCTACGTGATCACGCCGATCAAAGGTACGGTAAATACACTTCAGGAGAGCTCGGAAAAGCTGAACGGCGTAGCCGGCGAGGTGCTCAAGCGCACACGGACCTCGGGCAGAAGCGCAGAAGGGCTTTCCTCTCTTGCGGATTCTCTGTCCCAGGCGATCGTAAAGGTGGCAAGCAACGCGTCCAATATCAACAGCAGCGCTTCGGATATCAAGCTGGATGTCCAGGATATGGCATCGGAATGCGGCGCCATCATGGAGTATTCTTCGGCCATGAAGACGCGGGCCAATGAGATGGAAGCATCCGCCCAGACAAACACAGAGGTGATCCGGAAAAAGGCTTCCGATATCCTGGAGGTGCTTGGCGAAGCCATTGAGAACAGTAAAAGCGTGGATCAGGTGAACAGCCTGACCAATGAGATCGTAGCCATTTCCTCCACCACCAACCTGATCGCCCTCAATGCTTCCGTAGAAGCCATGCGGGCCGGCGACGCGGGAAATGGATTCGCGGTGGTGGCGCAGGAGATCAAGAGCTTGGCGGATTCCTGCGGCGAAACGGCGGGACGCATCCAAGAGGTCAACGAGGTGGTGACAAAGGCGGTACATAATCTTTCCCGGCATTCTCAGGGCATGGCCGATTACCTGAGCGAAACGATCCTGAAGGAATTTCAGGAATTTGTGCATTCCGGCAGGCAGTATAAGGAGGACGCGGATTATGTACAGGAAATGATCGACGCCTTCAACAGCCGGACGGACCGGCTGAGAAATTCCATGAACGAGATCGCTGATTCCATCGGGAGCATCACAAAGGCTCTGGACGAAGGGGCGTCCGGGATCACGGGCGTAGCCGGCAGCACAAAGAGCCTGGTGGACGATATGGCGGATATCACCGGGCGTATGGATGTGAACCGGGAGATCGTAGAGGAATTGAAAAAACAGATGGAGGTGTTTGCGGATCTGTAAATGCAGGAATCCTTTTGATTCTTACAGGGCTACTGCTTCGGAAGCCTACTTTGCAGATAAATCCGAGCTGCTCACCGAGCTCATCCCAGCGCTGGGGACAAGCCAGCGCTATTTCTGTATCACCCGGCCGCGCCGATTCGGAAAAAGCGTGATGGCCAATACAATGCTGTATCAGAAAACAGATCAACGGTTTGTCTTTGTCCTGGATGAATGGGATGCTGTAGACGCCAGAGTGCGATAGCACGGATTTTGCGAATGGGGATGCGCAGGTTGGATGATCTTAAGACCATCCAACCGTACAGGTGGAATATTTTCCATATTTCCTGGCTATACTATATATGATTCAGCGATGTCTGATTCATGAAAAACGACGAATGTATCGCTATGAGGAGCTTAGATTTATGGAAACGCCAACGCATTACACCACCCCCCGTCCGGAGGGACATATCGAAGGTTTCACTTATTTCTGCAGAACGAACCGGAGCTCCATCTTCATCATACTGAGCATGCTGCTTTTGACCTATGGATTCATGCTGTTTCATTTCAGCTTTTCCATCGACACCGAGGAATGTGTCGTATTGCAGATGAATTTTTATAAAGGATGGATCGGGATCAATCGATATGGTCTGGTCTTTACAAAATGGCTCACCGGACTGCTGAGCCTGATTCCCGGATTCGCCGCGGTTCTGATGGTGCTGACGACCTTTGGCTACAGTCTGGCCTGGATGTATTTTTTTTATTGGATCAAAGGAAGGGACTTGAGCCGGACGGAGCTGAGCTGGGTATTCCCGGTGCTGTTCTTTTCCAGCGTCCCCATGGTGGAGCTGAGCAACTTCCAGTGCCAGTCCTTTGAAGTTGCATTTGCCATGCTGCTCTGCGCGGCGGCGCTTTTGCTGGAATGGCAGTGGATCCTGTCCGGCGGGATCCTCCGGCTCCTGCTGTCTGTCATGCTGGGAGTCTGGTGCTTTGCCTCCTATCAGGCATTCGTGCCGGTCTATATCTCTGCGTCCCTGGCATCCTTTCTCCTGGCATATCATTACCGGAGTGACGAGATCGGAAGCCGTGTCTTTCTTATTTCCGTAAAGCTGGCCTCCGTATTTTTGTGCGATTATCTGATCTGTACCCTGCTGGGCAAAATCCTGATGTTCCTGGCGCGCGTCGAAGCCGGAACCTACACGGACAATATGATCCGCTGGGGAAAAGCGCCCCTGGACGAGATCATAACCTCCCTGAAGCTCTATATCAGCGATACTGTGCTGGCGAAAAATATTTTCTGGAACAGATGGTATCTATTTGCGGCTGTCGGCCTCTTGCTGTCGGCATTTTGGAAGCTCAGAAAAAAAAGCGCGGAACGCAAATTTTATCCGTATTCTATTTTCGTGACCTTCCTGCTGCTGGCTTCGCCGTTTTTCCTGCCCGCCCTGCTGGGCGCGCCGCTGGTTGTCCGAGGACAGCTCGCGCTGCCCTTTGTCGCGGCGGCGGGTACGGAAATGATCGGGGAACGTTTTCTGGAATCTGCGGAAATGCTTTCGGAGCATGGCAAGGCCATCGGGCTTACCGCCGCAGCGTTCCTGTTTCTTCTTATTTTCAGGGGAAATATTGTGATGGATAACCGTCTGCTTTATTCGGATTATGTGGTGAGCCAGCAGGAAAATGCTCTGACGGAGCGGCTGATCGAGCGGATTGAGACGGTGAGCGGCGGGGAAGCGGCGCCGGCAGGCAATTCCGCGGAGTCCGCGGCAGACGGCGGGGAAGCGGCGGCAGGCAACTCCGCGGAGTCCGCGGCAGACGGCGGGAAGGAAACTGCGGTAGCCATCCTTGGAAAATGGTCGCCGACCTGTAATCCCTCCATGATCCAGGGAGAAACGCTGGGACACTCTTTTTATGAATGGGATCAGACGGTCCCGGGAGGGACCTGCAAAAGGGTGCTTAGTTACTGGCATGTGCTGGGTTACGAATATCAGAATCCGGACGCGCAGCAATGGGAAGCGGCGGAGAAGCTCGGGGAAGGGATGCCGGCATGGCCGCGGCAGGGTTCCGTAGTCCGGGAAGGGGAGCTGGTTGTGATCAAGCTGTCGGAATGATTGCCAACCGGCTGCAGTCAAAAAAGACAGGCCGCACAAACAAACTTGTGAATGCCTGTCTTTTTTGGTCCCTGACGGCTATTCTTTCACGCCGCCCAGTGTTACGCCTGCGATGATGTACTTGGACAGAAGCAGGTATACGATGATGATTGGCACGATGGCCACCAGGATCATGGTATAGATCTTCCCCATGTCAAAGTTCATATAATCCGCGCCACGGAGTGTCGCGATCAGGATCGGCACCGTCATCTTGTCCTTGGACTGGATGACCAGGGCCGGAACGAAGTAGTTGTTCCAGGAGCCGACAAAGGAAAAGATTGCCTGCACCGCGATGGCCGGTTTCATGATCGGAAGCACGATCCGGTTGAATGTCCGGAATTCTCCGCAGCCGTCAATTCTGGATGCCTCCACCAGTGACAGCGGAAGGGAGGACTGCAGATAGCTGTGCATAAAGTAGAACACGGACGGCGACGCAATGGACGGGATGATCAGCGGAAGCAGGGAGTCATACATTCCCATGTTCGTGATCAAACGCAGGAATCCCATTGCGGTTACCTGTGTCGGCATGACAAGGATCGCCATGATAAATGTAAATGCTGCCTTCTTCAATTTGAAGTCGTACGCATACAGGCCGTAAGCCGTCAATGCCGAAAAATACGTGCAGATCGCCGCGGAGCATCCGGAAACGATCAGGCTGTTCAGGATCCCCCGAAACATCGGGAAGGTTCCGTCATTGGCCACACTGCTCAGGTTTTTCAGCAGATAGCTTCCCGGCAGCGCGGAAAATCCCTTCTGCAGATCCGCATGGGACCGTGTCGCGTTGACGATCAGGATGTAGAAGAAAAACAGGCACATAAACGACAGAAGGATCAATACGATATGTGCGATGATACTCCGTAAATGACTTGGCTGTTGTGATTTCATAGACTATCCCCTCCTCTGCTGCTTTCGCTGCTGTTTTCTTGCTTTCTTTGCCGCTGCCTTGGAGCCATCCGGATCGTCATTGTTGGTCATACGGTATACGATAAAGCAGAGGATCCCGCTGACGATAAACAGGTAAACAGACAGCGCGCCTGCCATACCGTAGTTCCTGCTCTTCAGATGGCTGTTCAGGAACATGATCAGCGTCATGGACGTACGGTCCGGAGTTCCCTGTCCGTTTGTCAGGATCTGCGGAACATCGAACATCTGCAGACCGCCGATGATAGCCGTGATCAACGTATAGGCAAGGATCGGCCGTATCTGCGGCAGTGTAATATAGAAAAACCGCTGGAAGCTGTTGCAGCCGTCCAGATCTGATGCCTCAAAGATATCTGGGCTGATCCCCATGATCGCGGCCATCAGCATAATGGTTGAATTTCCAAACCACATCAAAAAGTTCATGAATCCGACCAGTGATCTGGTCCCAAAAGCAGTCCCCAGGAAATCGATGGGCTCGCCGATAATCCCGATAGACATCAGGATCGAATTGACCGGTCCGTTGGTGGAGAACATGGTAAAAAATAGCATGGCAAAGGCAGACGCCATGATCAGATTCGGCAGATAAATGACCACCTTAAAGAACTGTGTACCGCGGATCTTGAGCCTCGCGTCTACGAACCACTCCGCAAGCACCAGAGCGATCACGATCTGGGGAATAAACCCGATGATCCACAGGATCAGGGTATTTGCGCCGTATTTCAGCATATCCGATTTCAGGAGGCTTGCATAATTGGCCATCCCGATAAAATTGGGTCCAATCTCTTTAATTCCCGAACGGTAGTATTCAAAAAAGCTGTATCGGACAGTATCTACCAGAGGGATCAGGGAAAAAATGAAAAAGCTGATAAAAAACGGAAGGATAAAAATATAGCCCCATTTTGAATAGTCCACTTTTTTACGTTTTGTTTTCATAGACTGTCATTCCTTTCTTTTTTTCAAAGCATACCCGAACCGAAGGCGGCTTAAAACGTGCTGAATCCGCCGCGGTCCACCGGCTGGCCGGTGAACCGCGGCGCTCCAAAGCCTTCTCTCTTTACTCCGGCCATTCTACCGCAGTAATATCCGGATAGCGTTCTATGATCGCAGTCTCAAAGTTTGCTTTTGCCTTGTCGTAGTCCACTTTTCCCTGCAGATAATCACTGAACGAGTTCTGGATCAGCTCCACACATCCCTGGTCATAGGCGCAGAGAGGCGCGATCTTGATATTTTCCGCAACCGGCGCAAAGTATGTAAACGGATTCTGTCCTCCCAGGAATTCCGAAGCATAGGAATCATCCTTTGCCGCTTCCTGCATTCCGCTTGTCGTATTTGTAAAATCTGAGTAGTCCTTGGAAATCTTCAGCAGATTCTCTTTGTCCACGGTGACCGCCAGGATAATGTCTTTTACATGCTCCGGATTATCCGTGCCTGTACATGCATGTACATAGGAACCGCCCCAGTTGTATTCCTGCGGAGGATTGGTCACGGCCCATACGCCGTCTTCTCCATCCCAGTTCGGTTTCAGGGTAAAATCAATTCCCCACGCCGGGAACAGAAACGCGAATACCTTAGACGCGGAGCCCATTGCCTTGTTCCAGTCGTCATTCCACTGGCCCTTTACCGTCTTGTCAAGATAGCCTGCGTCCAGCCACTCCTTGGAATCATTGATCCAGTCCACGATCTTCTGATCCACCTTGATGGTAGATTCTCCCGGACTCACCCAGGAATTTTCAATGCTGTTGCCATACAGCCGGAATGTGTCCGCATAGGAGGAAAATGTAAAATATCCCTTCGCCTTGAGCTCTTCCGCCGTTGCCTTCATGGTATCCCAATCCTTGACCTTTTCGCCGATCTCCTCCGGATCATCCGTACCGAATACTTCCTTCGCAATGTCCCTGCGATATACCAGCAGCCCCGGGCAGCACTGCCAGGTGGATCCCCTCTGGACGCCCTCCGTATCTGAAGCCGTTACTTTGGTAAATTCATACTGGTCGGACAGCTCCGAATCCGGGTCGATTCCAAGATCTGTAAGAGGCATTGCCACGTCTGCTTCCGCGTCCGTATATTTATTGACATAATCCGTCTCTGACAGGAAGATATCCACCTTATCATCTGCTGCCGCGTCTGCCTGCTTCATCAGCGCTTCATCCAGCTTCTGCTGGTAGACACCGTCCTGGTTCGGATTGATGATCCAGTGAATCTCTGTACCGTCGTTTAACGTAGTCACGGTTCCGTCCGAAGAGGTCTCCTTCACTTCCGGATAAACAGCCTCCACACGCTCCCGGAACTCATCGTTCCAGCTATAGATATTGATGACCTTGCCCTCTTCGCCGCCGGATGCTTCTCCTGCCGCCCCGCCGTCAGAGCCGCCGGAGCCGGGTTTGCTTCCGCAGCCTGCCAGTGAGCCTGCTGCCATAGCCGCAGCCAATACGATACATACCACTCTCTTTTTCATTTGAAAAATCCTCCTCTTCATTCTGCGGAGCTGCCGCCCCGCTTTTTTAGTATGCCCGGATTATAGCGCATAATTTTCTGACAATATATTATGAATTTTAACAAAATATCAAATTCATGACCCTATCGCAGATTCTTTACCATCGCGTGGAACAGCGTGGCTGCATATGTCCCTACGCGGCTGTGCGCGTCATATTATACGGAGCGGCAGATTTATCTGGCGCTCAATATAACATTTCAGGTCATGATTCTGATATTTTTCTCATGATTCTGATTTTCATAATTTCACTCTTTCTATTATGATGTTTCTATACCTGAGGAACTGCCGGAAAAACTCATGCGTCTTGATGAGCGGCCGGAGTTATGGAATGCCCTGTGGGTATGAAACAGCAGGAAAGGAGCAAAACATTGAAACATCTGAAATTTATTGATGAGCACGGCAGCTTTGTGATGGAGCGGCCGGAAAATACGAGTTACTTATACTTCCCGCTTGCTTCCGAGGCCGGATTGAAAAGCGCCGTTACGCCGAACCTGGGCGGGGATGCCAAAATTGACCAGGAAAGCTTCCTTTTAGAGCCTGTCAGTTCCGAGGATCTGCACAGCAGCCGTTCCGGGCGCAACTTCTGGTTTGTAAAAAATGACGCAGAAGTATATTCAGCTGCGGGTGTCTCTGCGCGGCAGGAGGCGGATAAATTCACCAAGCTGCAGGATGACAGCGAATTGACAGCCGGATTTATGCGTCACACGATCAAAAGGACTTCCAGAGTCCACCAGCTCGAAACCACGGTGACTTCCTTTATCCCCAACGGGGAGCAGGCGGAGATCATGTACGTGACCGTGCAGAATATTTCAAATACCATGCAGAATCTGACACCTTACGCTGCCGTCCCCATCTACGGGCGCAGCGCGGACAACATCCGGGACCATCGGAATGTAACCTCCATGCTCCACCGCATCCGCACAGACCGGCACGGAGTTTTTGTCTGCCCCACCATGTCCTTTGACGAGAAGGGGCACCGTCCCAACAGCCGGATCTATTATGTCATGGGCTGCACGGGGGCGGGCAGCGCGCCGGCTGCTTTTTATCCCACCGTGGAAGCGTTCCTCGGAGAAGGAGGCACCTTTACGCGCCCCCGGGCCGTATACGAGGGATATCCCGGATGTCCGGCCCAAACCTCCGCGGCAGGAAAGGAAGCCATGGGCGCTTTCCGTTTTGAGCCGATTTCCCTGGCTCCCGGCGGGCGGGCGGACTACATCGTCCTTCTGGGAACGGAAGAGAGCGAAGAACGCATTTCCCGCATTTTTGAAAAATACAATACCTCCGAAAAGGTACTGCATGCCCTGGAGGATACCAAAGCCTGCTGGCAGGATCAGGTCTCTGTCCGTTTCCGCACCGGGGACGCGGATTTTGACTGCCTGATGAAATGGATCTGCTTTCAGCCGTTTCTGCGCCGCCTGTTCGGCTGCTCCTTCCTGCCCCACCACGACTACGGCAGAGGCGGACGGGGATGGAGGGATCTCTGGCAGGACTGCCTCTCCCTGCTGCTGATGGAGCCGGACCAGGTGGGCAAAATGATCGCCGCAAATTACGGCGGCGTCCGCGTCGACGGGACCAATGCCACCATCATCGGCAGCGGAGACGGCAATTTCATTGCGGACCGGAACGGCATCCCGCGGGTCTGGATGGACCACGCGCTCTGGCCGCTGATGACCACCAGGCTCTATATCGACCAGACCGGGGATATCGAAATCCTGAACAAATCGGTTTCCTATTTTAAGGACGCCCAGACCATGCGGGGAAATGCCGTTGATTCCCTGTGGGAGCCGGAAACCGGAAACAGACAGCGCACCGCTGCCGGAGACATCTACACCGGAACGATCTTAGAGCACCTTCTCATCCAGCAGCTCACCGCCTTTTATGAGACAGGCGCGCACAATATCTGCCGTCTCCGCGGCGCGGACTGGAACGACGCGCTGGATATGGCTTCCGAGCACGGGGAAAGTGTGGCCTTCACCTGTGCCTACGCCGGCAATCTGCTGGAGCTTGCGGCCATGATCCGCAGCCTGGATGAGCATTCCTCCTCACATACCGCTGAGCTCCTGGAAGAGATCACGATCCTGCTGGACAGCAGCTCTGAAGCCTTCGGCGACATTGACAAAAAGCGCCGGATCCTGTCCGACTATACCGCGCGGTGCAGGCACACGCTCAGCGGAAGGCGTGTCCGTGTTCCTCTCTCCTCCCTTACGGTCAATCTGATCCAGAAGGCCAACTGGCTCATGGAATACCTGCGGGAGCATGAATGGATCGAAGGCCCCGACGGGGAAGGCTGGTTCAACAGCTACTACGACAACCACGGCCGCGCGGTGGAGGGCTTTTTCGGAGACCAGGTCCGCATGATGCTGACAGGACAGGTCTTTGCCATCATGAGCGGAACCGCGCAGGACACGCACATCGAAAAGATCACCAAAAGCGCTGACCATTATCTCTATCAAAAGGAGATCGGCGGCTACCGCCTGAACACAGATTTTCATGAACTGAAATTCGATATGGGGCGCATGTTCGGATTTGCCTACGGGGAAAAGGAAAACGGCGCGGTCTTTTCCCATATGACCGTCATGTACGCCAACGCCCTCTATCGGCGCGGCTTCGCGAAAGAGGGCTGGAAAGCCCTGAAAACCCTTGCCGATACGGCCCTGGATTTTGACACCAGCCATATCTACCCCGGCATACCGGAATACTTCCGCTCCGACGGCCGCGGAATGTACCACTACCTGACCGGCGCCGCAAGCTGGTTCATGCTCACCATGATCACCGAGGTCTTCGGCGTCCGCGGAGAGTCCGGCAGCCTGGTCCTGTACCCCAAGCTCCTGGCCTCCCAATTCGATGAGGAATGCCGCGCCGCCCTCACCGTCCCCTTCGCCGGCAGACTTTTTACAATCATATATGAAAACAAACAGCGGAAAGATTTCGGCTCCTACCGCATCGCCTCCGCCGCCTGCGATCAGGCGCCGCTCGCGGTCAGCGAAGATGCCTATGTAGTCCTCCCACGCGAAACCCTGACCGCCCTTCCCAATGCGCGGCATACTATCACTGTAACTCTGCTGTAAACCTGTACGTTTCAGCCGAAAGCGCAGCTCAGACAAAAATCATTGTCCAAAGGAACCTCTCAAAAAACGCCGGCACTTAGCGAGGTTCTTTCGAGCTTAGTACCGCTGCGTTTTTTGCGAAGCGAAAGCGGGGTGACGCGGACAATGATTTTTGTCTGAGCGTCCCCCCCTCTCTAAACCACATAAAAGAAAGGAAACATTCCCCTATGAACTACGGATACTTTGACTCCCTGAACCGAGAATATGTGATCACCCGCCCGGACACCCCGGCCCCCTGGGTCAACTACCTGGGCTCCCCGGAATACGGCGCCATCATTTCTAACAACGCGGGAGGCTACAGCTTTGCAAAATCCGGCGCAAACGGCCGGATCCTCCGTTACATTTTCAACAGCTTCGACCAGCCGGGGCGCTACCTCTACCTCCGGGACAACGACTCCGCCGACTACTGGTCCGCCTCCTGGCAGCCCGTCGGCAAGTCTCTGGATCTGTGCAGGTACGAATGCCGCCACGGCATGGGCTATACCGTAATGACCGCCGACTACAGCGGGATTCGCTCTGAAGCCGCTTATTACGTCCCCCTCGGAAAATCCTATGAGGTCTGGACGCTTTCCGTCTCCAATCATTCGGAGCGGGCCAGGGACCTGACCCTGACCGGCTATGCCGAATTTACAAACCACAGCAATTACGAACAGGATCAGGTGAATCTGCAGTATTCCCTGTTTATCACGAAGACCCTGTTTGAAAAGAACCGGATCATCCAGCAGATCCACGGCAATCTGGACGCCCTCCCGGAGGACGGGCAGGTGGATTCCAAGAATGTGACCGAGCGCTTCTTCGGACTTGCCGGAGCCGAGGTTGCTTCCTACTGCGGAGAAAAGGAGCATTTTCTGGGGAAATACCACGGCTACGGCAATCCCCTGGGCGTCATTTCCGGCAGCCTGGGAAATGTGGACAGCTACAATGAGAATTCCTGCGGCGCCCTTTCCTGTCAGGTCACGCTGGCGCCGGGGGAAACGAAGACCATCCTGTTTGCGCTCGGACCGGACGGCTCCGAAGCCGCGGCTTCCATCCTGGATTCCTATGCGGATCCGGCAGCACAGACAAAAAAGGAGCTGCAGGAATTAAAGTCCTTCTGGTACGAAAAGCTGGATCATTTAAAGGTCCGTACTCCCAGTCCGGAATTTGACACCATGCTCAATACCTGGAACGCCTACAACTGCTTTATGACATTTATCTGGTCCAGGGCCGCCTCCTTCATCTACTGCGGGCTGCGAAACGGTTACGGCTACCGGGATACCGTGCAGGATATCCAGGGCATCATCCACCTCGCTCCGGAAATGGCGGCGGAAAAGCTCCGCTTTATGCTCTCCGCCCAGGTCAGCCGCGGCGGAGGACTGCCCCTTGTAAAGTTCACCCACTGCCCGGGACAGGAGGATACGCCCGATGACGCTTCCTACCGGCAGGAGACCGGGCATCCGGCCTACCGCGCGGATGATGCCCTGTGGCTCTTTCCCACGGTCTGGAAATATATTTCCGAAACAGGAAATCTGGATTTTCTGGATGAGATCATCCCCTTTGCGGACAAGGAGGAAGATACGGTTTACGGGCATCTGCAGCGCGCAATCCAGTTTTCTCTAGATCACCTGGGCCCCCACGGCATGCCTGCCGGGCTCTACGCGGACTGGAACGACTGCCTGCGCCTGGGCGCGGACGGGGAGTCTTCCTTTGTAGCCATGCAGTTTTACTATGCACTGGATATTTTAAAAAGATTTGCTGAATATAAAAAGGATGCGGACTATGTAAAATATCTGGAAGAAAAGCTGGCGGAGGCCGGAACCATCATCCAAACTCTGTGCTGGGATCAGGACCGGTTTATCCGGGGATATACGGAGCATGGAGAGCGGATCGGCGCCCCGGCTGATCCGGAAGCCAGCCTATGGCTGAACCCCCAGAGCTGGGCGGTCATCAGCGGGCTTGCCTCTCCCGGCCAGGCCGATGCGGTACTGGAAAATGTATATAAGAATCTAAACACAGACTACGGCGCCCTCCTGATGGATCCGCCTTACCATGCGCACGCGTTTGACGGCGCGCTTGCCGTCATCTACAACCAGGGGACCAAGGAAAACGCAGGCATCTTTTCCCAGTCCCAGGGATGGCTGATCCTGGCGGAAGCCCTCCGGGGGCATGGGGAACGCGCCTTCACCTACTTTATGGAAAATGCCCCGGCCGCTCAGAATGACCGGGCGGAGATCCGCCGCCTGGAGCCCTACTGCTACGGCCAGTTTACGGAAGGCCGCGCCAGCGAACATCCGGGCCGCTCCCATGTCCATTGGCTGACCGGCACCGCTTCCACGGTCATGGTCGGATGTGTGGAAGGGATCCTGGGTCTGCGGCCGGATCCGGAAGGAATCCGGATCGCCCCGTCCATCCCGAAGGGCTGGGAGCACCTGGAGATCGAGAAGGATTTCCGCGGAAAGCATCTGCATATCCGAATCGAGAACCCGGACGGCAGGGAATCCGGTTTTCAAAAGCTGATCCTCAATGGGAGGGAACTGGACAGCAGCTATATCCCCGCCGGAATTCTTGAGGAAGAAAATGAGATTCGGCTGATCCTCTGAAAAATGTCCGCCTGTAGGCTGCTAAACTGAGATTTCGGATTGCAGCCGTACAGGCGGAAAAATGTTACGGCGCAGCATCTGTCATATGCTGCGCCGTCTGTTTTATAGATTTTCCTGATCCTCTCCGATCTCATTTTCCCCATCGATATCCCACTGGATCATATGATTGATGTCCCGGTATTTCTTCGGGGTCATGCCCACAGCTTCACGGAACTGCTGTATAAAATGGCTCTGCGAAGAGAAGGACAGCCGGTTCGCGATGTCGATCATGGAATACTCGCTGTACTGCAGCAGGTTCTTTGCCATCTCGATCTTCTGCCCGCGTATATAGGCGCTGACGGAATCCCCCGTCTCCTTCTTAAACAGCCGGGAGAGGTAGCTGGAAGAGACCCCCAGGGCATCCGCCAGGTCTTCGATCGTGATCCGTTCCTTGATATGGGAATAAATGTACTCCTTGCAGGCATTGATATGCCGGGAATTGGTATCGCTCCGGCTGATCCTCCGCATCTTTTCCGCATAGTCCAGAACCATCGAGTCGTGCAGATTCCGCACCCCCTGTACCGTATGGATATCGTCCAGCTTCTGAATATAAAAATCGCTCATCCGGAACGCCTGCTCCAGTTCCATCCCCTTCTGCTTGCAAAGACGCGTGACCATTGCCGTCGTGATCACAAAATGATACTTCAGGTTTGTAACCGGATTCCTGGACAGCACGCCGACTCCCTCACTGTCAAGAAACCGTTCCTGCTCGCAATTCTCCCGGACTGCGTCCAGATCCCCATTGGTCACTGCCTGGTAAAATAAAAATTCTTCTGTCGGCGGTCTGTGCTCCACCTCATCCAGATCATCCTCGGCTTCCAAAAGAAGCCATTCATCCTGATAGCCCATAGTGTTCCCCTTTTCCTGCGGTTCCCTGTCATTCGCTTTCCTGCACATCAGAATACCAATGTCCCGGGATTCCGGGGCGGCGCGGCGGCGGCATATGGAGCTTATGACACAGAATGTGTCATAAAATTTTACCAGCCATACAGGCGGAAATTTTATTCGGAACACATTCCATTATCTTCATCACTTCCGCTTCGGCATCATGCCTGTTTTCCTTTATAAAATGGATATAGTCTGATGCCATCTGCAGTTCCAGTTTTTTTGCTTTTATAATCTCAAAAAAAGTGATTCCCTGCAGCATCTTTTCATAGTCTTCCAAAGTAAATGTCAAAATATAAAAATCCTTTCCATCCTTTTTACTCTTTTCAACCATTCTAAGAACTTTTGTCAAACCATATGCATCCTTATAGCCCTCGGAATCTCCTGTTAACCCCTTTTGTGTAAAAATAATCCCAAATGAAATACCTGTAACTACCATCAAGCTGTAAAATTTCCCCACATAAGTTACGCCCAACGTCGAACTGAAATTTTTACATTCCCCCAGAAATATATCCTCGTCTATCGGGATAAGTTCTCTGGAAAGCTGAAAACTCTTCATCGCCTGCTTTCCCCTGTCTGAGAGAACAATCACTTCATCTATTTCATTTGTCTCTGTTTTTACATTTTTAAAAATTTCAAAAAAGTAGCTTTTCTTAATAATAAACTCCACTAATTCTTCCAGCCGATCGCCTTTAGACTTCGTAGTTTCGACAGTTTTATCATAAGGTTGCTTCAAATTTTCCAGCAGCATCTTAAATTGATTTTTGTCATTTTCTGTCCATTTTATAAATCCTTCAAACTTATCAAGATCATTCTGTACAATCTGGTCGAGATATTCTCGGAGGTTAAAATTGTCCATCTTTTTATTCATAGTCTTATCACCTTATACAAGACTATAATGTTGTCTTCCAGTGATAATGGCCTTCCGCAAAAATCACAATATAGGTCAGGAGTAAATTGCTCTAATGACTCAAGAAATATCCCTTTACTTTTATTGCAGTCAAAGCAATATATTTCATATAGGTTCTCCAGATATCCCTGCTTCTTCAACTCTTCCAGGATTCCATAGGCAGTCTTTATATCTATCGCCAATTTTGATTTCAACTGCCCTGGGTAAATATAATCGCCTTCTTCTATAGCTGCAAAAAATTCATAATACTTTTTCTGTTGATATGGAGTCAGCTGATGTTGCAGCTGTAAGTTCTTTATAGCATTGCATAACGTATTCTTTGACACTGCTCATCATCTCCTCTCTGATTAACTCACCATAAATCATAAACAAGCTATAATCCGTATCTTTATATTTATGTGTAATACCAAATTTTATTCCGGATTCATCTATCCTGATCTTCACAACAGGCATATCTGATTTTACTTCAATCTTGTTCAGAAAATCTCTTAATCTGTCTCTGATTTTCCGGGTGCTGTCATTCTGTTCAAACAGTTCTTTCTGTTCCTCAATAAACTTATCAAGCTCTCCCAGTATCGGAATAATGCCAGCCTCGTCTTCATAAGCCTCCAGATAAGCTGTTGTACCATTTCTCGTCATTCTCTGAGCAACAATCGTAATGTCATCTTTCTCAGATTTCATATAATCCACTACCGCTTTAAAGTCAATATCTATTACCTCAAGCTGTATATTTATTTTCAAAAAATCTAAAATTTCAGCGACCTTGCTTTTGTAAAAAGTATAAGAATTTTTATATGCGATACCTACCTGATCAAATCGGATTTCCAAAAGGCTGTTCTCTTTATCAATCACTGCCAGCATTATATATTTTATTGTATTTCCAGCGTCATTTTGAAGCATATAGGAAAACTTGATATATATCGTTTCACCCAATATATAAATTGTCGGTTTTTTCAGATCATCTACTGCCCTCTGTTCCTTTTTATCAAAAACATTGACCTTTCCATTTTCGACCAATTGCTGTATTTTTTGAATATTCAGAAAAGTATATTCAAAATAACAAAAATGACGATATGGTTTTCTGTATTCATATTCCTCAATCAATGCCAGAATATTTTCTGATTCTAACATATGTTTTAACTTATCGTCTAATGTCTCGTCGGCAGTCACGTCTATACTATCCGTGAAATTCAATGTCATCTGTGGACTGCGTTTTTTATTATTAATGATCAGTCCTTCATTAACTGCCTGTTTCAAAATAATTTTTTTAGTATAAGATGGGTAGGAATCCAATACCGTACTTTTAAAAATATCTTTATTCAAAATGTTTATTTCGCCTCCATTATCTTAACAGTTTTCGTAACATACCAAATAGGCTCCATATCTTTTTCCATTTATATGATTCAGTGTACCATATTTGTAGGAAAAATACTATCATTTTTCACATCGCAATGCATCTGCCCCATTGAAACAATGTCCCGGGCTTGCTATACTATCAACAGCAGAAGAGGAGTTACATGTCCCATCTTGACTAGGCGTGACCTGTAACGAAGGGGATTTCTTTCCCCGCATCCATCCACTCCAACAGAAAGAAGAATCACACCATGCAGACACAAATTTTAGTCATCGAAGACGACGAACTCTTAAATTCCGGCCTGTGCTATCACCTCCAGAAGCGCGGCATCACCCCCTTTTCCGCATACTGTATCGAAGAGGCGAAGTCCCTCCTGGAGCAGGAGCATTTTGACCTGATCCTGCTGGATGTCAATCTGCCCGATGGAAATGGATTTGATCTTGCCAGGGAAACCATCTCCCGCAGCAATGTTCCCTTTGTTTTCCTGACGGCTCACAATTTGGAGGAGGAGATCATCCAGGGGCTGCGCTTTGGTGCGGACGATTATATCGTAAAACCGTTCAGCGTTAAGGTGCTGATGGAGAAGATCCAGACTGTACTGAGAAGATGCTCCGGCGCGCAGGGACAAAAGGTCTATACGGCCGGAAGCCTGTCCGTTGACCTGGAAAACCGGATCGTAAAAAGCCGGGGGAACGTGGTTTCCCTCACACCCACGGAGTTTGAGATATTGGAAGTATTCTGCCGGAACCGGGACCAGATCCTGACCAAGGACATCCTTCTGGAAAAGATCTGGGACCGGAAGGAAAACTATGTCAATGAGCATACTCTTTCCTTAAACGTGAGCCGGCTGAGAAATAAGATCGCGGACGGGGAGCATGAGTATATCAAGACCATTTACGGCTTAGGCTATAAATGGGTCGGAGGCCGCAAATGACGGGGGGATTGGCCGCAGCCGTTTTGTTCTGCGGCCTGATCAGCCTGTGCATTTATTTTCATTTCCGCAGGCAGTTTGTCCGTCTTTCCTCGGAGCTCTGCCGCTACGCGGAACAGGTCATGCAGGGAGAGTCTCTGCCCGACCAGCAGAACCGGGAGACGCTCACCTCCAAGGTGGTGATGGAACTGGAGAAAATGGAACGGATGACCGCCCTGCGTCTGGAAGAAAGCAGAAGGGAAAAGCAGCAGCTCCTGGAAATGATCTCGGAGATCACCCATCAGATCAAAACGCCGGTTTCGAATCTCAGGATGTACTGTGAAATGCTGTCGGAGGAAGAAGCGCCGATGTTTCCGGCCGCATCGGATTTTGTATCAGCGGCAAAGGATCCGGCGCAGCAGGATACGCCCGGTCACGGGATCACCTGCAGCAGCCCAAACAAGATCATGGAGCAGCAGCTCATCAAGCTGGATTTTCTCCTGGACACGCTTTTGAAGGCTTCCCGGCTGGAAACGGATATGATCCATCCGGACATGGAAAACCGCAGGATCCTGGACACGCTTGCGGCCGCCGTCAATAATATCATGCATAAGGCCGAACTCAAACATATCGAGATTTCTGTGGACTGCCGTTCCTCCATTCAGGTCTGCCACGACAGGAAATGGACGGCGGAAGCCATTGAAAATATTCTGGACAACGCGGTGAAGTATACGCCGGAAAATGGGAGCATCCGCATCTTGGTCCGGGTCGGGGAAATGTATTCGGAAATCCGGATACAGGATACAGGAAGGGGAATCGAACCTGCCCATATCAACGACATTTTCAAACGGTTTTACAGGGAAAAAAGTGTGTCGCAGGAGGAGGGCTTAGGGTTGGGATTGTATCTCGCAAGGTATATCATTACTCTGCAGAAAGGGTATATCGCCGTCCGCTCCGCGCCGGGGGAGGGAAGCTGCTTCTCCGTCTGTCTCCCGAACCGGGTCTGAACCGGGCGCCTTTAAATGTTTCGGTTTTGATACTTTTCTTTTTGAATTTGAAACAGGATCGATACCATTCACGCCTATCATAAAGATACCAACTGTACGGTTGGGAAAGAGAACGAATACATAAGGAGATGATAGACATGAATATTTTACGCACCAATGATCTCAAAAAATATTACGGCGAAGAGCCGGTTCTGGTGAAGGCCCTGGACGGGATCACCATGGAGATCGAGCAGGGCAGTTTTACCGCGGTTGTCGGGACCTCCGGCTCCGGCAAGAGCACGCTCCTCCACATGCTGGGCGGGCTGGATACGCCCACAAGCGGGAGTGTCGTCGTAGACGGCCAGGAACTGAACGGGATGGACCGGAACGAGCTTACCATTTTCCGGAGGAGAAAGATCGGATTTATTTTCCAGAACTACAACCTTGTCCCGAATCTGACCATATATGACAATATCGTCCTTCCGGTGGAGCTGGACGGCCGGGAACCGGATGAAACGTATCTGATGGAGGTTGTCCGCACCCTGGGACTGGGGGATAAGCTGTCGAGAAAGCCCGGCAAGCTGTCCGGAGGGCAGCAGCAGCGCGCGGCCATCGCAAGAGCGCTGGCCGCGAAGCCCGCCATCATCCTGGCCGACGAGCCGACTGGAAATCTGGACAGCCGCACAAGTCAGGAGGTGATCGGCCTGCTCCAGACCACCAGCAAAAATTTTCACCAGACCATTGTCATGATCACCCACAACGATGAGATCGCCCAGTCGGCAGACCGCACGATCCGCATCGAAGACGGAAAGATCGCGGAAAGCAGGTGGTAACTATGGGACTGAACAAAAACAATAACCGCCGGCTGCTTTTCCGGCTTGCCAAAAATAACCTGCTTTCCAAGAAGCTGTCCGCCTTCTTTTCCGCGCTGTCGATCCTGCTGGCGGTCCTGCTGGTCTCCACCCTTTCCCTTTACCTCATGGGCTATCATTTTGCGGAGCAGCAGATCCTTGAAAAAATGCAGCATGTCATTTATATGGATGTGACCGCCGAACAGGTGGAGGAATTGGGAAATGATGAGCGGGCCCAGCTTTCGATCCCTTACAAATTCAGTGAAACGGATTTTCAGGCAGGAGACGCCAAATATCATTATACCTTCTTCGGAAGCCATGACGCGGCCATAGAAACCTATCAGCTTGCAGAAGGCGCGGCGCCCGAGAAGTATAACGAGATCGTGGTGGACAGGGCCTTTGTAGAAGCATTGGATAAAGCAGCGGATCCGGACTCCGCGGCGGCTTTGGAAAACGGGGGCAGGATCGGTTCCTCTGTCACTCTGGACACGGGAAATGGTATGGAGGAATTTGTCATCACCGGACTGACGGAGAAAGCATTTCCGTCTTCCTCATACAGCGTCTATGTCTCCCGGGAATTTGCGGAGAAGAGCGATCTGATGAAGCAGATCCCCTATGAAGCCCTTGTGCGTCTCCGGGATACGGACGGCATGCCTTATACCGAATTTACCACGCTGATCTACCAGCTTGCCGCCGATCATGGGATCAGCCGTCCGGACGTCAACCCCAATGGGAAATTCGGCGAATCGCTCCAGAAAGGGAACTCCGGATTATATGTCGTTTTCTTTGTCGCTGTCCTGCTCTTTTTTGCAGGCGGCCTTGTGATCTACAGTATTTTTTATTTTTCCGTAATGTCCCGGGTGCGGCAGATCGGACAGTTCCAGACCATTGGGATGACTCCGGTGCAGGTCCGGAAGATGATACGCCGGGAGGGCTGGCTGCTCAGCGCGGTCTCCATTCCCACGGGGCTGCTGCTTGGCGGGATCATCGCGTATATCCTGCTGCCGTCCGGATGGAATTGGAAAAATTATGGGATCATCTGTCTCCTTGCGGCAGCTGCGGCGAGCTTCATTGTACAGTTTTCCATCCGCAGGCCCGCCTCCTTTGCGGCAAAGATTACCCCGGTGGACGCGGCAAAGAGTACAGGGAATGATGAAGCGGGCGGGCATTTTTCTCTCTCCCGCCGCAGGCCCTTGTCCCCATACACACTGGCCAGACTGGAAAACCGGAGCAGCCGGAAGAAATGGTGGCTTACGACAGCGTCCCTTGCCTTGGGCGGCCTCCTGTTTATGGCTGCCTCCACCTGGAATGCCTCCTGGGACAAGGAAGCATTTTCCAGGCAGGATTTTTTCCGAAACGGGGAATACGTTCTCTCTTATCTGTACAGCCACACGTCGCCGAAAACTTACGGGATCACAGACATGCAGCTGACCGGCCATCTGAGCGAGGAGCTGGAGCAGCGCATCCGGCAGATTCCCCATGTGAAGGATGTACAGACGGCACGCGCCGCGACAGGCGTGATCGAACGCAATGGGAGCACATTTACTCAGCCCTTCTATCCCCTTACGGAAAATGATACCGAATATTTTCAGTTGGACGCCGAGGGGAACAATACCTATGAATATCTGGCGGAGCACGATGCCATCCTGATCACCAGGCCGGAACTTTACGAGCAGCTCACCGGAGCCTCGTTTGTACCCGGAGAAATGCTGACCGTCCGGTATTTTGACGGAGAGGAGCATCAGATTGAACTGGAGGTTGCGGCCGTCGCATCGGAATCCGTTGCAGATCCGGCTTCCGGCGGCGAGGATGAGTTCTGCATGACAGACGTAACTATGAAAAAATTGTGGAAAAATATGAATACCGCATATCACTTCACCATTTCCGCGGAGGATTACGAAAAGAACGGGCTGCAGATAGAAGAGGATCTGAGAGAACTGATCAGCGGATATGACGACCTCAGCCTCTCTACACTGCGGGAACAGATGCAGGAGGATTCCGTTTCGATCCGGGCAAATCAGACCCAGATCTATGGACTTTCCCTGTTCATCATTTTGTTCAGCCTTTTCAATCTGGTCAATACGCTGATCGGCAGCTTCGCCTCCCGGAAAAAGGAGCTGTCCATGCTGGAATCCGTGGGGATGGAGCAAAAGCAGCTGCGCAGGATGCTTCTGTGGGAGAGCCTGCTTCTTGCGCTGCCGAATCTGGTCATCACGCTCACGGCAGGGTCTCTGGCCGGATTTGGATTGATACGGTATATGAGCCGGACCGCCCCTTATCTGCATTACCGGTTTCCGTT
>Ga0073906_1002607_pt1 | contig 23232 bp, 17 predicted proteins | sample Inofromicrocosms_FD_65485 | JGI IMG/M metagenome (GOLD analysis project Ga0073906, IMG submission 65485) | Mouse cecum microbial communities from Vienna, Austria - Inoculum for glucosamine and mucus D2O microcosms | ecosystem: Host-associated > Mammals > Digestive system > Large intestine >...
TGTCAATAGTTTTTTGGAAATTTATTAAAATATTTTCTCCGAGGTTTGGAGGAAGAGATAAAAAAGAAAAACAGAAAAAGAGCGGAAATATGGGCTTTAAAGAGTTTCCGAGACCGCTCAAAAATAGGAATGGAGGTTCCCCATGAAACGTTTACTGATCACAGGCGCGTCCGGCTTTCTCGGCAGACGGGCCGCAGCATTTTACAGCGAGACCTGCGAGATCTGTGCTCCCTCCCGCACTGAGCTGGACATCACTGATCTTGAAAATGTATACGCGGTATTCCGCCGTTTCAAGCCTCACTGCGTCCTCCACTGCGCCGCTGTTTCCGACCTTGGCATGTGCGAAAAGGATCCCGAAGGCTCCTGGCGGATCAACGTAGACGGCAGCAGAAATATGGCCGCAGCCGCAGCGGAATTTTCCGCAAAATGCCTGCTCTGCGGCTCCGACCAGGTTTATTTTGGAAATGGCATCAAGGGCCCCCACAGTGAAGAGGAGCCCATCGCCCCTCCCACCGTTTACGGCAGGGAAAAGAAGGCGGCAGAGAAAGAATGCCTGGCCGTCAATCCGGACTGCGTCATCCTGCGCCTGACCTGGATGTACGACACCTGTACCCTGGCCCCGCAGGAGCACGGCGACTTTTTCCGGACGCTGGCTGACCGGCTGCGGACATCGGCTCCTCTCAGCTATCCCGTTTACGACATTCGCGGCATCACCGACGTCAACGAGGTCATCCGCAATTTCAAAAACGCCCTGGAATTAAACGGCGGGATTTACAATTTCGGTTCCCCGAATCACAGGAACACCTACGAAACCGTCTGTGCCATGTTCACAGCCCTTGGATGGAATTTGCGCTCCCTGGTCAAAAATGAAGAAGCCTTCGCCGCAGCTCCCCGGGATATCAGTATGAGCCCTGAAAAATTAAATAACAGCGGAATCACATTTTCTTCCACATTGGACGCGCTGGTGCGAAACGGGCGGATGGAGCAACCGTATAAGTGACATGCACTGCTTCCCGCACACGTCCCCAGAACACCTGGAATAGCAGCAGCACCACCCCCGCGACAGAGCACCAGGCTCCGGCCGTTCTCCCCGGCGCATGATAGACCAGCTTCACATCATGCCTCCCTTTTCCGATCTCAAATCCAAGGAATGCCATATTCACCTTCTTTGCTTCCACAGGCTCCCCGTCCACCTGAACCTCAAAATTCGGATCATAGGGAATAGAAGTCACAAAGTACCCTTCCCTTTCCACATCCACGGAACCCGCGGTCACCTGCCCTTTTGTCCGTTCCCAATCCGGATGAAACTCCGACTGATACAGCCTGCCGCTCCGTTCCCGGTTCGTTTGCTTCCCCCAGTCTCCCAGAAAACAGGTGAGCCCCGTGATCTCATAATCCCCCTTTCCAAATGAAAGCTCCGCCGACTGCTCCCCTTGTTCCAGCAAAACCGCAAAAGAGAATGTAGTATTTCCGTTATAGTAAAAATGATTCCCGGCCGTCAGCTTATTTTGTTCCCCTTCCAGCCGTACCGCGACATCCTGCGACGGATGATGATTCTTGACCTGAAACTGCAGGAACAAGATCTGACCTGGCTCTGCCGCATCTGCCGGATCCGCGGCTCCACTGCCGGAATCCATCCCCCGCCTCGGCTCCTCCGCTTCCGTAGCTTCCGTTCCGGAATCCCCGCTCCGGTCCGGTTCCCGCCCATCCATTTCGCCCATCCCGGAAATCTCTGCCCGGACCGTCCCCGTCTTTTCCGCCCGAATCCGGTAACCGTCTCCCGTCTTTACAATCTGGAGCGAATCACTGCTCTCCGCCGGCAGTACAATCTCCGCCGGTTTCAATGCCTGCCGGACTTCCTCCAAGATCCGCCGCTCCATTTCTGTGCTTCCGCCGCTTGCTTCCCGGTCTTCCGTGCTTCCGCTTCCTGCTTCCCGGTCTTCCGTGCTTCCGCTTCTCGCTTCCCCGCCTTCCGTGCCTCTGGATTCCGGTTCATCCTCCTCCGCAGGCCCAACCGCCCCATAAACCAGCGCCATCTGATGATAAGGAAAATCCAGCTCCTCATATGTATTTTCCGAAATTATCCGGTCCGTCACATAAGCCGCCGGAGCCGCACATAGATTTTCATAAATATCCATCCCATCCCCCCTTCTCACAAGCTCATATCCTGGGACTTCTTCGTCTGAGATCAGATACCGCACTCCCATCATCTGCCGAAATACCGGATTTTTTGACACGGACTGCATCAGGTCATTGCGGAAGGGCTCCTCCACCTCAAACACATTTTTCCGAAACTCCTGGTATCCCTCGTTGTAGGATGACGAATATACCGATGAAATATACTGCCTCATATCCCAGACCCGGTTCAAATCCGCCGCGTTTTCCGACTCGCTTCCTGCCTGCTCCAGCCGGTAAAATCCTTTGTCTCTCTCCAGGATTTCCTCTACTGCCTGTCCAATCGCCGGATCCGTCACTGCTTCATAAAACTCCCGGCTTTCCACCCGCCCTGCCTTCTCGTGAAATACACTTCCATACAGGATCAGAAATACCACCGGAGAAGCCATCAAAAGCATCAGCCTTTTTCTCCGCCAGAACAGCAGAAAGCATCCCGTCATGATGGCTCCATCCGTCAAAAACAATGCTCCGTACTGTGAAAATTCCGAATGTCTCTGCCCCAGAGCCAGAAGCCAGAGCGTCACCAAAAACGGAATCATTCCCGCCACAAACGAAACCTCTCTGTTTTCCAGCTTTTTTAAATAGCATGCTATCAGATAGCAGAGCAGAGGCAGGCACGGGATCAACGCCTTGTCCCTGACGTAGAGCCCTCCGTTCAGCGCCCATGCGAAAAAGGGAATTGTCAGAATGGCAGCGCATCCCCAGAACAGCACACGTTCCTCCGCCTTTTTATAAGTAAATCCCGTAATCAGAACTGTGATCATCAGAGTCGGCAGCCCGATCCCATAGGGGGTATAGATCAGCCTGTCCACCTGCAGGTTCGGAATCCATACAGAAGCCAGGCTGACCCCGGCCTTCGCTCCTTCCCGTCCGGTCAGCGCCGCGGCTGTGGGAATCAGCAGAATCCCGCTCAGCAGGACAGCAATCAGCATGGGCCATAAAAACCGGATCCCGTCCCGTAAAAATCCCGTGATCGTGATCCTCTGCCTCTCCCCATCCTGCATCCTGTAAATCATATTCTTTCCTGCGGACTCGCTTATGATCTCCTCACTTTTCACATTGCATGCTATACTTTCCGAACAAAGACATTCTTTTATTTCTTCTGCCCTGCCTTCTGGATCTGTATCACATGCTGTCTTTTTCTCAAATAATTCTTTTTTGTTTCTTTGTAAAATCACATAGCATACTATCTTTTCAAAAAATAATCGTTTTCCATTTCCTCTTCCTTTTGTATCGCATGCTATGTTTTTACCAGAAAAATAATTCTCCGCTTCTCTTCCGCTTCGCCCTTTTCCTTCCACATACCGGTATATCCCATACAGTACCAATACCAGCATTCCCCCGATGCTGAAATAAAAGCTGGTCAGGATAATCAGAAACACACTGACCGTATAAAGCAGCTTCCCGCCCTTTTCAAAGTAATTGTCCACTCCCCAAAATGCCATACACAAAAAAGGCATATAATTGACAAACATGATCTGACAATAGGAATGAAAGATCATGGGGCCCGACAGAAGATACATCAGCGCCGTCATGAAGCTGATCCTGCCGGAAAATCCCCGTCTCAAAAGCCACCCGTAAAGCAGCTCCGCAGACGCCGTCAGGCTCACGATCGAAGCCCCCATCAGATAATCCCCCATTTTCACGGAGGGAAACAGATACGAGATCAGGATCACCGGACTGAACAGCCCATAATAAGAAAAATGATAGATATTCTGCCCGCCTCCGATATTTGCCGCAAATTCCGGAAACAATTCCCCCGTTTCATAGAACTGCTTCCGAAAATAATCCGGAATCACACTGTGCTGACTGATCCAGTCCACATTTGAGCCAAAAATCCCAAATCTCCCGACGAAGCACCAGCAGAAGAACACCGACGCCAGCACCAGCAGAAGAAAAGGCAAAACCCGCATGCAGCGCCAACTGTATTTCTGTCCGTACCTCATAGATCCGCTCCTCCTCTTTCCTGACTTCTCCACTACTTCTCTCTTATCTTTTCACTGCCTGTAGCCACTCAAAACTCCGCCCGATACCTTCTTTTCCTCCCGGCTGTTCTGCATCGGGATCACATTCTTATCCTCCCGCCCTCTCTTTTTCAATGCAGCCGCCGCTTCCTCCCGGCTGTCTTCCTTTAAAATAAATACCGGTCTGCGCTTCGTCTCCAGATACGTCTTCGACAGGTACTGCCCCACGATCCCCGTACAGAACAGCTGGATCCCGCTGACCAGAAAAATGATGCACACCAGAGACGGCCACCCGGACACCGGATCTCCCCACACGATCGTTCGCACGATGATGAACAGGATCATGAAAAAGGACAGCCCGCAGAACACCATTCCCATGACCGACGCCAGAGAAAGAGGCGCCACCGAAAATCCCGTGATCCCCTCCAGGGAATACAGGAAAAGCTTGCGCACAGACCATTTCGTCTCCCCCGCGGCCCGCTCCACATTTTCATATTCCAGCCATTTCGTCTCAAAGCCGACCCATTCAAAGATCCCTTTCGAAAAACGGTTATATTCGCTCATTTCCAGCACCGCATCCACCATCCTGCGGCTCATCAGACGGTAATCCCTGGCCCCGCTCTCAAACCGGATCTTGGAAATGCGATTGACAAGGTCATAGAATTTTTCCGACAGGAAGGAGCGGATCCTCGGCTCCCCGGTCCTCGTCGAGCGCTTCGCTGCCACGCACTCATATCCCTCCTCCGTTACGATCCGGTACATTTGAGGCAAAAGCTCCGGCGGATCCTGCAGGTCCGCATCCATAACCGCCGCAAAATCCCCTGTCACATGTTTGAGTCCCGCATAGATTGCGGCCTCTTTTCCGAAATTTCTGGAAAATGACAGGAAACAGCAGCGTCCATCCTGTTCACTCATCTTTCGCATCACCCCAAGCGTTCCGTCCGTCGAACCGTCGTCCACAAACAGCAGCTCAAATTCCACCTCCGGCATTCCATCCATCACAGCCGACATTTTTTCATAATATACCGGCAAAGCCTCCTCTTCATTCAGACAAGGAACTATAATGCTGATCTTCTTCATGTCTTTTCCTCTCCTTTACTATTCTCTGCCCTTCGTATACCTGCTCTCTCGAACAACTATACTTTATCCCTAATTTATTAAAAACCAGGCAAAAAATATCTTAAAATTTCTTAAGGACAAACCAAAATTTTCTTAATGCCTCCCTTTTGATACTTTATAGTATACCCAGAAAAAATCACAAACCATTCACGATCCGTAATTATCACGAAATTGTGATAAAAATTCAGCGCGCAAAAAAAACATATTGATTTTTACTGCAAAAAATGGTTATCTATATATAGGGTTGTCCTGCCGGACCGGCGCTTTTTCGTTCCCGGCTTTTCCATCCCGGATAACTAATATAAGTCAAAACCGCGCGGCAAGCCGCAGGGTATCTGCCCTTCGCGGCATCCGTTAAGTATCCATGCATTGCTTCGCGGAAATAAAAAGAGTGAGGTGCACAAGATGAAACCGATAAAAGAAGGAAAGGTCCGTGAGATCTACGACAACGGCGACAGCCTGATCATGGTTGCCACAGACCGAATCAGCTGCTTTGACGTGATCCTGAAAAATGACGTGACCAAAAAAGGAACCGTATTGACACAAATGTCCCGTTTCTGGTTTGATATGACTAAGGATATTCTGCCCAACCACATGATCTCCACCGATGTGGCCGACATGCCCGAATTTTTCCGTCAGCCTCAGTTTGACGGAAACAGTATGATGTGCCGGAAGCTCAACATGCTCCCCATCGAATGTATTGTCCGGGGATACATCACCGGAAGCGGCTGGGCCAGCTACCAGAAGGACGGCACGGTATGCGGCATTGCGCTGCCGGAAGGGCTTCAGGAATCCGACCAGCTTCCAGAGCCGATCTACACCCCTTCCACCAAGGCCGAGATCGGGGACCATGACGAAAACATTTCCTACGAGCAGAGCATTGCCCATCTGGAAAAATATTTCCCGGGCAAGGGCGAGGAATACGCGTCCAAGCTCCGCAATCATACCATCGCGCTCTATAAGAAATGTGCGGATTACGCAAGAAGCCGCGGCATCATCATTGCGGATACCAAATTCGAGTTCGGCCTGGATGAGGACGGCAATCTCGTCCTCGGCGATGAGATGCTCACACCCGACAGCTCCCGTTTCTGGCCCGCTGACGAGTACGAGCCGGGGCACGGCCAGCCCTCCTTCGACAAGCAGTTTGCCCGTGACTGGCTCAAGGCAAACCCGGGCAATGACTGGACGCTGCCGGAGGATATCGTAGAAAAGACGATCGGCAAATACCTGCAGGGATATGAGATGCTGACCGGGGAGAAACTCTGAGCCGCGTAAGGAACACCCACTGACGAAATGTGTTCCGCGTTCAGACAAAAGAAGACACCGGCCCCATAAAGTACATGGGGCGGTGTCTTTTTCTTCACTGGCACAGATCTATATATTTATTCATCAAATTCCAACACAACGATATCGAACTTATCCGTGGACTTAATCTCCTTCACGATCCCCTTCCGGGATTTCAGCCGCTCATAACTCCGGAAGTTCGCGCTCATCCCAAGCATATGCTCCAGTATATAATAATAGGAAGAAGGGAGCACCCCTTCCGTAATATTCATCTCCTGCCCGATCTGAAAAGCATCCTTATCCTCAATCGTAAATTCCATCCGTCTCATGACATCCCTCCTCCTTGCCGCTGCCCTGCCGTCACTCATCTGCCTTCCTTAAAAGCCGCTCTTCCCGGCATCGCCTCCTTCCTCCGCTTTGTACTGACATGAACATCGAACGCTTATTACTTCGAAATTAATGCAATGATGTACTGGTACAACCCGCAATAATTCTCCACACCTTTCACTTGTCTAAATTTTCATCTGCTGCGTCTGCTTCCATCGACGACGCTACCGGCTCCGGCCTCCTGATCGTCCGCACATGGATCCCGTTCACCTCAATATGGTCGTCCACCGCGATCACCAGACACTGCCTGCCGTCGATGACCCTAGTCTCCACCAGGTCCGCACGGTCGGGGTTTACCTTGATCACCACATCCGGAGTCTCAATATTAAACTTCCGCGTCTCCGCGATATTTTCCGCCAGAAGCGAGTTCTTCTCCCCTGCCGCGGCATCATAGTTCTGCTCGAACAGTTCCATATTTTCCGCGGGAACCCCGCTGTTCTCGAACACCTTTTTCATGTCTGTCCTGTCCAGCGCCAGCGGCTCCGGCTCCTCCTTATGCTCCGCGATCATGTCATTGAGCGTATCATGGATATTCCGGATGATCTCATAATTGCCTTCCTCCCCCAGCGTGTCCTCAATCAGCAGCTGAAACGCCTCCTTCTGGGTGTCCGCAGACATGGGGCTTGTCGCCCCCAGCACCTGGTCGATCAGCTCCGGTTGGAGATCCTGGGTTTTCTTCGTATAATACAGGATTCCGTGAAGGTCCGTATTCCGGTCATTGAACGCCGGGAACAAGAATCCCTTGTCCGGCGCTTCCACGATCCAGTCGCGGATCCGGTCCTGCATCCGGTTATCCTCCGCATTGTAGGACAGCCCCGCCTTGGAAAGCGTCACCGGGCAGATACTGCACATCAGATATTCATACACATAATCCGACGAGTCATACATTTCCAGATTGTCCGATGCCTTTCCCGGGATATCATACATGGCATGGATCAGGATGATATAATAATTTCCCTCATATATGTAATTCTCAATGATTTTGTCATAAAATTCCTCCAGAAGCATGTCGTCTTCCAGCTTGCTGTTCTTCAGCTTCATCAAAAATTCCTGGGTCCCGCCGGGCATCTCCTGATCCAGCGGGAACTCCATATTGAGCATATTCCGCCCGATCCCTCCGGACAGCGTTTTTTTGAAAATATCAAAATACTTAAACGCCTCCTCCTCCGGCAGTGAAAGAAATGCCTCCCTCGTCTCCATCTGCTTGTTCTTCTCATGGTCCACGTAGCACCCGCAGATCCGCGTGATTGCACAGTTCGCTGGGGTGAACTGCTTCCTGATCTCTAAAACTTCCTTCTTATTCATTTATCTTCCCTCTCTTCCTGTACCATTACCGCCCTCCTGCCAGAAATCCTTTCACCGCCTCCGCGATTTCCTCCGCCCGTGAAGCAATCAGCGGATGCGCGCCGGTGTCGTAGATTTTATAGCTGATATCCGGATTTGCGGCATGCAGCCGCGCGCATTCCGCATCCATGTCATTTGCAAGCATTTCATCCTCCCTGCTGACCGTGATGAACAGCGGAACCCGGATGGTTTCTATGGGCCTGCCAAAAATCCGCGCCTGGCTGCGCTCATAATTGACAAGCACCTCTGTATCCTGATCCACCACCGTTTCCCAGTCCTCCCCCTGGCACCATTCGTAAAAGCCGCGGGCCTGCACGTCTTTTTTGGCGGACCGCCTTTCCCGAATGATGGCGTCCGCAAATCCCTCCGGCAGGACGCTGCCGTCAAAGCTGTCCGCCACGACCCTGGAAAAAAGCTCCGGCATTTCCAGCGCTGCGTTGATGGCGGCATAGGCTCCGCCGCTGGTGCCGACCAGATTGACCTTTCCGCGGTTCAGCGCTTTACACAGCTCCACAATCTGATGCCCCTGGTCAATCCACAATTCATCGGGTAATTTCGCAACCCGTTCCGATTTTCCGTTTCCCAAAAAATCAATCAGGATCACTTTTACATCGGCTGTATACAACGGAAGGATAAACTCGAACATCTTCGAGGAAGCCGTGTTTCCATGAAGAAAGACGCAGGGCTCACCCTCACCGGTCTCCGTGTAAAAAATCTGTTTCCCATTGTAATCAAAATATGCCATACATGCCTCCTTATCCTTTCGTCCAGAGCCGCACATTCCCGTTCACACCACCGCGGCGAACCCGTCCTGTTTAAAATATGTTTTATGCGGCACGGCGGAACAGGTTCACATAATCGTCATATTCCGCTCTGTCAAATATTCCTGTTCCATTTCATCTTTTAGTATTATCATAACCTTGTCAACCAAGGCTGTCAATTCATTTCTTGTCAAAGGAAACTTCCTTTCCGGATTTAACCGGGGACGCAGCCGGAGAAGAACATCCGGAATCCGGCCAATTCAGTGATGGGGCAGGGTTACATGTCACACCTTGACCAGGCGTGCCCTGTAACTCTTTATTGACTTTTCCTCAAAACAATGTTAGGTTGTTATATATGGAAAATCCGCCGCCGGCATTTTTTCTTCATTCAGAGCTGTACAGTCATCCCACTGCAGCCGGCAGCCGTTCTATACACAGTGGTATCCAAAAAGGCCATTCCGTACCATGCCTTACCAACGAATTTCTGAAAAAAACAGAGGAGGATCTACATGCAGCCGCAATTATCCAATCTGAAAGAAATCCGTCCCCACGGCACAAAAGCGTTCCCATGCGCCATCTACCAGACCCGGTCCGTAGGCAAAGGAGTACTCGTCAAGCACCATTGGCATGACGAGGTCGAAATCTTATATTTTTCCGGCGGCCAGTTCCGTCTGGAGATCAACATGGAGCAATTTCCGATCCGCTCCGAATGCCTGTATTTCATCAATCCCGGTGAGCTCCACAGCATCGCCACAGAGCAGTCTGGCAGCCTGACAGAGGAAGCGGTCGTCTTTTCCCCCGGCATCTTAAGCTTCGATTCCTATGATGCCGCGCAGATGCAGTTGCTCCAGCCCATGCAGAACGGGAAAATATGCTTCCCCCGGTTTCTCCTTCCCGGCCATCCTGCATTCGCTCCGATTCACGCCGCATTTACAGAGATCATGCAGTCCTTCGGCCCTTTCGTCGAAGACCTGTCCCTCTGCGACGGCGCCGTCACCGACGACCTGACCAGCCAGCTGTATATAAAGTCCTCTTTGCTCCGCATCCTCGCGGTGCTTTCCAGCCACCGTCTCTTCACCCCCATGGAGAAAAACCATGACAAGCGGGTCGAAGTGATCAAGAAAACACTGACCTATATCCGGGAAAATTATAAAGAAAAGATCTACATCCACGATCTGGCGAAGCAGGCATGCATGAACGAGCAGTATTTCTGCCGCTTTTTTAAAAAAGCGATCGGCCGCTCTCCGATCGAATACGTCAATGAATACCGCGTCAAGCAGTCCCTCCGCCTTCTCGAGGAGACGGACCTTCCCATCACAGAGGTCTGCCTGGAAAGCGGCTACAACAATCTGGGCAATTTTCTCCGGGAATTTCGGAAATATACGGGCACCACTCCGCTGCAGTACCGTAAAAAATCCTAAAAGTCAAAATAACGTATTTTTTAATCAGATAAATGAAAGACAAATCCATTTTTAGATATTATAATACAGCTATAAGGGTTATCCGAAAATCTGAACGAACAACATGGAGGTATCATTATGACGAAAAAATGGTGGCATGACAAGGTAGCATATCAGATTTATCCAAAGAGCTTTTATGATTCCAACGGAGACGGCATCGGCGACCTTCCCGGCATTATCAGCAAGCTGGATTACCTGCAGGACCTGGGCGTAGACATTATCTGGCTCTCTCCCTGCTACCCCTCTCCGCTTGCGGACGAAGGCTACGACATCTCCGATTATTATGATATCGATCCCCGTTTCGGCACCATGGAGGACATGGATCGTCTCCTGGCCGAGGCAAAAAAACGTAATATGTACATCCTCATGGACCTGGTAGTCAACCACTGCTCCGATGAACACGAGTGGTTCAAAAAAGCCTGCCAGGATCCGGAAGGAAAATACGGCAACTTCTTCTATTTAAGAGATAAAAAAGAAGGGGAACTCCCCACCAACTGGCGTTCCTATTTCGGCGGCCCGGTATGGGAGGATCTTCCCGGAACCAACAAGCAGTATCTGCACGTGTTCCACAAAAAGCAGCCCGACCTGAACTGGGAAAATCCCGAAGTCCGGGAGGAGGTCTACAAGAACATCAACTGGTGGCTGGACAAGGGCTTGGGCGGCTTCCGCATCGACGCCATCATCAACATCAAGAAGGCGCTTCCCTTCCGTGACTACGAGCCCGACCGGGAGGACGGCCTGTGCACCATCAAGGCCATGCTCAGCGAAGCAAAGGGGATCGGCGAATTTTTAGGAGAAATGCGGGACCGCACCTTTAAGAAATACGACGCCTTCTCCGTGGGAGAGGTCTTTGACGAAAAGCCCGAAGAGATCCCGGATTTCATTGGAGACAACGGCTATTTTTCCAGTATGTTCGACTTCAACGAGACGATTTTCGGGGAAAGCGACAAGGGCTGGTACGATATGCGGCAGATTACGCCGGACGACTACAAAAAATGCTGCTTTGAAGCCCAGGCAAAAGTCGGCGATATGGGATTTTTATCCAACATCATCGAAAACCACGATGAGCCCCGCGGCGTCAGCCGTTATATCCCCGAAGGCGACTGCTGCCCGGAAAGCAAAAAGATGCTGGCGGCCCTCAATTTCATGCTCCGCGGCCTTCCGTTCATTTACCAGGGACAGGAGCTGGGTATGGAAAACGTCCCCATCTCTTCTATAGAAGAAGTGGATGACATCTCCGCCATCAACGAATACCAGGTTGCGCTGGACGCAGGGCTTTCTGCGGAAGAAGCGGTGAAGGTCGTTTCCAAATACAGCCGCGACAACGCCCGCACCCCCATGCAGTGGACCGGCGGGGAAAATGCCGGGTTCACCACAGGAATGCCCTGGCTGAAGGTCAATCCGAACTATACCTCCATCAATGCGGCCGCACAGCAGGACGACCCGGATTCCGTGAGAAGCTTTTACAAGCAGCTGATCGCCCTGCGCAAGAATCCGGAATACAAGGAAACCGTAGTATACGGAGCGCTGGAACCGGCATGGGAGGATCAGCACAACCTGATGGCATATTACCGCAAGGGCGATAAGACGCTGCTGGTGATCGGCAATTATCAGAAGGAAGAGCAGGCAGTGACATTACCGTCCGAGCGCAAAAAGGTACTGCTGAACAACTATCCGGATCTTGCTCAGGATAACAATACGATCCGGCTGCGCGGATACCAGGTACTAATCCTGGAAATGTAATATCCGCCCCCCTGAACTACGATTTATGCACACACATACGAGCCTGGTAAGCAAGACACAAAACACAGGCTCCTATTACTCACACAGCGATACATATACATAGCATGCTACTGTTCACACCCTGACCGGGCGCTCACAGTAACGGCATCCGGCTCATTGGAAAGTCGCCTGAAGGCGAGGAGCCGGATTCCCGTTCCATCACTGTATTGGCCGGCTGCCGTGCAGTGAGCGCGCGGCACCGTGTGAACAGTAATCATAGCATGCTACAGAAAGGAGCTTACGATTATGAACAGAACATGGTGGAAAGAAGCAGTCATTTATCAGATTTACCCCCGCAGCTTTATGGACAGCGACGGAGACGGCATCGGCGATCTGCAGGGAATCATCAGCCGTCTCGATTACCTCAAATACTTAGGCATCGATGTCATCTGGATGTCCCCGGTCTACAAGTCTCCCAACGATGACAACGGCTATGACATCAGCGATTATCAGGCGATCATGGATGAATTCGGGACCATGGAGGATTTCGATGAGCTACTGGCCGCTGCCCATGAGAGAGGCATCAAGATCGTCATGGACCTGGTGGTGAACCACACCTCCGACGAGCACAAATGGTTCGTGGAAAGCCGCAAATCCGCAGACAACCCGTACCGCGACTACTACATCTGGCGGGAAGGGAAGGACGCCCAGACCCCGCCCAACAACTGGGGCTCCTGCTTCAGCGGTTCCGCATGGGAATACGACGAAGCAACCTCCATGTACTACCTGCACCTGTTTTCCAAAAAACAGCCTGACCTGAACTGGGATAACCCGAAGGTACGCCAGGAGGTCTTTGACATGATGACCTGGTGGTGTGACAAAGGCATCGATGGCTTCCGCATGGATGTGATCAGCATGATCTCCAAGGTAAAAGAACTGCCCGACGGCGAGATCAAGGGTCTGTACGGCGACTACGGCCCCTATGCGGTAAACGGCCCCAACGTCCACAGATACCTCCAGGAAATGAATGAAAAGGTATTGTCAAAATACGATATCATGACCGTAGGCGAGACCCCCGAGGTCACCACGGAGCTTGCAAAGCAGTACGCAGGGGAGGACACCCGCGAGCTGAACATGGTCTTCCAGTTCGAACACGTAGATTCCAAGGGAAAATACGCAAAGTGGACGGACGAAAAAATGCCCCTCACCACCCTGAAAAATATCTTCACCCGCTGGCAGACCGAGCTCTATGGAAAGGCATGGAACAGCCTGTTCCTGGATAACCACGACCAGCCGAGAGCCGTCTCCCGCTTCGGAAATGACAGCCCTGAGTACCGGGAAACTTCCGCGAAAATGCTGGCTACCTGCCTTCACATGATGCAGGGCTCCCCCTACGTGTACCAGGGGGAAGAGCTGGGTATGACCAACTACCCATTCCAGAGCCCCTCCGATTTTCGGGATATCGAGAGCGTCAACGCATATAAGGAATGGTGCGAGAGCGGCCTTGTCTCCCACGAGGAATTCTGGCCCTGCCTGCTCTGGCTCAGCCGCGACAATGCCAGGACCCCCATGCAGTGGGACGACAGCAGCCAGGCCGGCTTCACCACCGGCACCCCCTGGATCGCGGTCAATCCGAACTATAAGGAAATCAACGCCAAGGCGGAGACCGCAGACCCCAATTCCGTATTCCACTATTATAAGAAGCTGATCGCCCTGCGCAAACAGACCCCGATCATGGTCTACGGAAAATACGAGCCTCTGTTCGAAGACAGCGAGGATTGGTTCGTCTACACCCGGACCCTGGATCAGGAAAAACTGCTGGTAGTCTGCAGCTTCACCGACCGGGAGACCGCATTTACCATCCCCGAAGAATTTGCAGGCGCGGACCTCCTCATCTCCAACATGGAGCCTGCAGGCAATCAGGGTACGGTGACCCTTCGGCCCTACGAAGCCTTTGTACTGTGGAAAAAATAATGAGCATGAAAAAAAGCCCCTCGGCACACTTCTGAGGGGCTTTTCTTCGTATTCAATATCAAGCGCTTTCTCTTACTTCTCTTCCTTCACAAACACCGCCGCAGCCGCCGGAACCACGATCCTCCCGGCTTCCGCTTTCAAGTCCCCGCCGTTCTGGTACACCACCTCGCCCAGCTTCCCGCTGTACTCAAAGCTTGCTTCCTTCCCGGACGGATTGATCACCACCAGGATGGACTCCTTCCCGTCCGTCCTGCGGTACACCAGGGGATACGCATGCTCCTCACAGTACAGGAACTCGATCTTCGCCTCACTCTGCAGCACCGGATTGGCCTGCCGGATTTTGATCAGCTTCTTCACCTCATGGTATACCGACGCCGGGTCCGCCATCTGCTTCTCTGCCGTGGGCCGGTTCCTGTCCGGGTCAATGGGGATATACAGCAACTCCGCCGCCCCTGCCGAGAAGCCCGCGTTCAGGCCGCTGCCCCACTGCATCGGGGAGCGGGAACCCGTCCGGTGATATCCGCCCTCCACAGACACTACATCCGGAAGATACTTCATCCCCAGCTCATCCCCGTAATAGATGAACGGCGCCCCCGGCAGCGACAGCACAAACGCGAACACGATCTTGATCTCCTCCGCGTCCAGCCACTTGGAGAGCCTGTCCATATCATGATTTCCCGACGGCACGCAGATCATGCCCTTGCCGTTGGTGGGCTCATAGCACATCTTATAGTAGTCGATAAACTCCTTCGCGTTCCCCTTGCCCTCCCGGGAAAAATAGGGATCATCCCCATGGAACAGATCCGTATAATGACTGGGCCCGAAATGCAGCATAAAATCCATATGGAATCCGGACCGTAAGCTCCGGTCCGGCTGTCCCCATTCCGAGATCATGGCCGCCTCCGGAAATTCCATTTTCAAAAAGTCCATGAAATCCTGCCACAGAAGGATCGTCCCCTCCTGCTCCGGGTCATTTTTCACAAGGGAGCCTGCCATATCCACGCGGAAGCCGTCGCAGCCCATTTCCAGCCAAAACCGCATGATATCCTTGATCGCTTCCCGGGTAGCCAGCGCGTCCTCCGAATCCATCGGCTGCTGCCACTCCGGCTCATCCACCTCATAGAAGCCGTAATTCAGGCAGGGCTGGTGGGAATAAAAGTTCACGGCAACACAGCCGTCCCGCTGGCTTAAGCCCCGCAGAAAGCCCCGGATGCTGCCCACGCCCTCGAAGCTCTTCCATGCTTCATCCGTCCACACATACCGCCCCGAATACGCATTGCTCTCCGGCTTCAGAGACTCCTGGAACCAGGGGTGATCCCAGGAGGTATGCCCGGGAACCAGATCCAACATCACATGCATGTCCCTCCGATGCACTTCCTCAAACAAACGCTTCAGGTCTGCGTTCGTCCCGTACCGGGGCGCCACCTTCATGTAGTCGGACACATCATATCCCGCATCCAAAAACGGAGATTCGAAGCAGGGGTTCAGCCAGACGGCATTGCAGCCCAGCTCCTGAATATAATCCAGATGGTCGATGATCCCCTGAATATCTCCGATCCCGTCCCCGTTCGTATCCGCAAAGGACTGGGGATAAATCTCATAAAACACCGCATTTTTCAGCCAATTCACCATCATCATTTCCTCCTCTTTCTACAAAGAAAGCCCTGAAAGAACGTATCCGGTCCGCACACTGTCCGAACCATCACAAATGCTTCTCTTTCAGAGCTTAATCCTTTTTATTACAGTCACTCAAAGCGGCACAGAGCTTCCGATTCATATCTGCCGCGGCTCATACGCGTAAACCGCCGGCAAAGCTGTCTGCCGGTGCTTCACCATTAATGACAGATCGCCTTTTCCGTTTCCTTGTCAAAGAAATGCGCATGATCCATATTTGCCGCGATCCGGTACGCGCCTCTCTCAGGCTGCTTTCCGGCTGCCGGAATCTTCACGATGATCCGGATATCACTTACGGTCATATACAGGTTATAGTCCGCGCCCAGCAGTTCGCTGAAATTCATCTCCGCATCCATCGCATTGTCCTCGGTCAGCATATTCTGTCCCAGGAAGTCCTCCGGACGCAGCCCCATGATCACCCGTTTGCCGGCATACTTCGCCAGGGCGTCGCACTTAAATTCCGGAACAGCCAGCTTGTTCTTGCCGAGCACCGCATAGAGCCTGCCGCCTTCCTTCGCGATCTCCACATCCAGGAAATTCATTTGCGGGCTGCCGATAAATCCTGCCACAAACAGGTTCACAGGCTGCTCATACAATGTCTGGGGCGTATCAAACTGCTGCACGATCCCGTCCTTCATGACCACGATGCGGTCGCCCATGGTCATAGCCTCTGTCTGGTCATGGGTTACATATACGAAAGTAATGTTCAGTCTCTGGTGCAGCTTCGCAATCTCCGTTCTCATGGAAGCACGGAGCTTCGCGTCCAGATTGGAAAGCGGTTCATCCAGCAAAAATACCGCGGGATTCCGGACCATAGCGCGGCCCAGGGCCACACGCTGTCTCTGACCGCCGGAAAGCTCTTTGGGCTTCCGGGTCAGCAGATGCTCCAGATCCAGGATCTTCGCCGCCTCATGCACGCGCTTGTCGATCTCCGCCGGGTCCTCCTTGCGGAGCTTTAAGCCAAACGCAATATTCTTATATACATTCATATGCGGATACAACGCATAATTCTGGAATACCATCGCAATATCACGGTCCTTGGACGGCACCTTATTCATCAGCCGGTCTCCGATATACATCTCCCCTTCCGTTATGGACTCCAGCCCCGCGATCATTCGCAGAGTCGTGGATTTTCCACAACCAGACGGCCCGACCAGAATAATAAATTCTTTATCTTTTATCTCTAAGTTCAAATTCGGGACAACCGGAGAGGTCGCGCCCTCATAAGTCTTTGTCACGTTTTCAAAACGAATCGAAGCCATAATCATTTCCTCCAATTGTTAAAGTTTCAGCAGCAGTCCGCTTTGCGCGCCGCACTTCTGCTATCTCCTTTTCTTTGCGCCCTTTGCGGCGCTTCCCCCGGCCGCCGAACTGTTTCCCTTACCGGGATACGCCTGCCGGTTCCAGTCCGGGTTCGAATAACTGCTCTCCTGGAAGAACACCTCCGCATTCCGGTGCTCCTCGTCAATAAACACAGCCTCCTTCGGAGCCTCATGCTTCACTTCCAGCATTTCCGGGTCGATCCTCTGGAATGCCTTCCGGAAAAAGAAGCTGTTCAGATAGGCCACGATCCCGAATCCCATCATTCCCCACAGAAAAACAGCCAGATTCAAGCCGTCCGGATTCATAAAGAAAGAAATATAAATCGCCGCTATGACAAGCAAAATGCTGAGTATTGTCCAAGGCAGCGCCGCGATACTGAGCAGCCATGCATTTTTCAGCGTGTTCTTCACATGGTTTTCATATCTTGCCTGCAGCGGAAACAGATACTGAAACCCGAACAGGAACAGGATGCACATCATGAAAAAGCTGATCCGGTATACCCTTCCCATCGCGCCGCCCATACTGGACACGATCAGATAGTAAATTCCCAAAAATGCAAATGCCGCCAGGCACAGCAGCCAGATCACGGTTGCCTGCTTAAAATTCCGCCGGAACGCGTCCCAATACTGCTTGACGATGATGTCGTCCTCATCATCCGTCAGTATCGCCTGCATGCAGGCGTACAATGCCGTCAGCGCCGCCCCCACCGTAAACAGCGGAAGCGAAAGAAGACAGAACGCAATGTTGCACAGAATGATGTTCGCCAGCTTCCTCAGCGCGTTCATCAGCGGTCCGTTCATATCAAATAAATTCATAGCGGGCTCCTTTCCGAAAAGAAGCGGGTATCTGTACAGTTACAGAAGCCGTATATCTGCTCAGTGCCTTCGCAGATACGCCGCAATCCCATGAAAATTGGCTTCGCCAATGGGGATTGCTCCTGCAGATGATGCGTTTTCGTACGAACAACGCAGTAAATGCGCTGTCCTGTGCTGAGCAATTACGAAACTGTTACTTGATCGCGCCTTCTACCATACCGTTCATGATCTGCTTCTGAGCGATCAGGAAAATGATGACCATCGGGATGATCGCCAGCAATGCCGCTGTCAGGATCAGGTCCCACTGTTTTACATAGGAACCTACGAAAGCCTGCACCGCAACCGGAAGCGTCTTGACCTTGCCGTTCTGTCCCAGCATCAGGGACGGCAGGAGGTAGTCGTTCCAGATCCACATTCCGTTCAGGATCGTAACGGTGGTAATAACCGGTGTCAGCAGCGGGAAGATGATACGGAAGAACGTACCCTCCGGGGAACATCCGTCGATGGATGCCGCCTCCTCCAGCTCATAAGGGATACCCTTGATAAAACCGGTCAGGATAAATACAGTCATAGCGCCGCCGAATCCGCAGTACGCAAACACGATACCCGGGATGGACTGCAACAGGGAGATCCCTACGAAGTTGCCTACGTCACGGAAGGTAGAGATCAGCGGCAGCATAACAACCTGGAACGGAATGATCATGGACGCGATAAAGATCATGTAGATCGCCGTGGACCATTTCGTCTTATTCCGGCAGATGACCCATGCAGCCATACCGCCGAACAGAGCCAGTACGACCAGTGAGATCACGGTAATGATCACGGAAGTGCCGAACGCGTACCAGAAGTTAAAGTTCGAGTTATTGACTACAGAGGAGAGGTTCGTCATCAGCTGTGAAAAGCTGACGCCCTCAAAGCCAACCGGGCTTGCAACGATACTGTTCGCGTTCTTGAACGTATTCATCACTACCAGATAGAATGGAAACAGAGTATATATCGCAACGATGATACCGATAACGGTCAGGATGATCTTTCTCGATTTCTTCATTTCCATTACATCTCCACCTCCTTCTTGTTAGAGATCCGTACCTGAATAATGGATACACAGGCCAGGATGATAAAGAACAGAACTGCCTTCGCCTGTCCAAGCGCATAGTTGTTCTTGGAAATTGCCGTATTGTAAATGTTCAGGGCCAACATCTGGGTACCATTGGTCAGATAGCTTCCGAAGAAGTCTGTCACGGAGCCTGTACCGTTTGTCAAAGCCATATTCACGTCAAACTGCTTGAACGCGGAGGTCAGTGTCAGGAAGGTACAGATCGTGATCGTGGATGCGATCATCGGAACCTTGATCTTCATCAGAGTGGTCCATGCGTTGGCGCCGTCAATCTGAGAAGCCTCCAGCACATCCTTCGGCACAGTGGTCAGACCTGTTACGTAGATCAGCATGATATATCCTGCATACTGCCAGATATATACAACGATGATCGCCATAAACGCGGTCTTGGTATTGGCAAGGACAGAATTCTGATGGCCGCTGATGGCCGCGGTGATCTGGACAAGCACATTGTTGAACGCGAACTGCCAGATATAACCCAGTACGATACCTCCGATCAGGTTCGGGAGGAAATACGCCGCACGGAAGAAATTCACGCCTTTCAGCTTGCTGGTACACAAAAGAGCCAATGAAAAGCCTACCAGGTTCACCAATACCATATTAAATACCACAAACAGGAAGGTCAATAATACAGACCAGATAAATGCCGGATCCTTAAACATCGTAGTATAATTCGTCAGCCCGATAAATCCTGTAAATTTGATGCCGTTCCAATCTGTGAAGGAATAGAAAATACCCAGAAGCAACGGGATGATCACTGTCACTGCAAATGTGAACAATAGTGGAAACAAAAATATAAAATTAATGATGCCGCGATGATGTTCTACTGTCGGGAATAAATACAGTCCGATCAAAAACGCGATCGCCCCGATGATCAGCAATGGTCCCCTGACCGGACTTCCGCCGCCGGAAAAGTCCATCACTAAGGAAACTACCATACCAGCCACTCCTGCGGCCAGAAGAACAAGAGACAGCATTTTTCTGCTTGATGAGTTCTCAGACATTTTATAGCTCCTCTCTATTGGTTCTTATTTTGTAATGGAGACAGGAGAACATGTCCCCTGTCTCCTTTCATTTAGAGAAAATAAATCTTTAAGTTAGTTTGCGTAGCAAGCCTGAATTACCTGCTCCATTGTCTGTACAAATTTATCTGTATCCAGATTGCCTGCCGCGTAATCAGAGAATACCTGGCCAGTGTAGTTCTGCGCAAGTCCTTCCTTCATGCCCAGCCAATGCCATCCGGAAGTCTTTCCTGCTGTCTGGTAGTCTACGATCGTCTGCGCGAACGGATCATTTGCGACATACTTGCAGGAATTGTACGGGCTGATAAATCCAGCTTCCTCTACCAGTACCTGCTGTGCCTTGTCTTCGGAGCACCACTGCAGGAATGCCTTAGCCGCCTCTGCGTTTCCATCAGAGAATACAGACCACCAGGAAGGTGAATTTGTCAGGATCGTGTCCATGCCGTCTTCAAACGCATATGGAACCATTCCAACCTTGAAGTTGCCTGCCGCTTCATAAGCTTCCGCGTCATCGCCTGTTATGGTAGCGCCGATCCAGGAACCCTGGGTAACAAACGCGTACTTGCCTGACGCAAAGTTCAGGATCTGCTGATCATATGTACCGGAAACCAACAGCGCCGGATCGGAGTACTGATTCAAAAGACCTACAAACTCCGCAAAATCTGTCAGACGGTCTTTGTCTACTTTTCCGCCGTCATTGAGCATATCAATATAGGTTGTATCATCACGGTCCAGACCGCCGTCAAGGTAATTTGCAAACAAGTGGTTTCCTGTTGACCAGTACAGGTTTGTAGCCTCTGCGCAATAGCCTACAACAGCATCCAGGCCAAGGTCAGCTTTTTTGGAATCCAGTGTCTTAAAAGCCTCTTCGATCTTATCCGGGGAGGTCAATGTTGCCGGATCAATCTCAGCCTTCTCCAGAATGTCCGCATTGTATGCCAGGCCGACCGCTTCTACCGTATACGGGAATCCGATGGTGCCGTATTCCTCATCAACATATGCAGCGTCTGTATCGGAGGCCCATGCCTCACCGCTCATATCCTCCAGCATGCCTTCCCAGTTGCCGAAGTCTGTAGAACCGCCGTTCACAAAGATATCCGGCATATTGTCCGCCTGATAGTAGCCCTTGAGGGTACCCTGGATATCAATACCGCCGCCCATGGACTCGATCTCAACCGTAACACCGGTTTCTTCTTTATACATCTCAGCCAGCTTCTTCAGCTGAGAGTCAATCTCGATCTTGCCGTTAACCAGACGGATCGAATCACCGGAACCGCCGCCTGATGAACCAGAATCAGACTCGGAAGATGAACCGGAGTTCCCTGCGTCTCCGCCTGATGAACCGTTATCTCCGCCGCTTCCGCAAGCTGCCAAACTCATTACCATAGTTGCTGCCAACAATGTTGCAATTACTTTCCTCTTCATTATTTTCCTCCTTTTTTGTGCGGTGCCACACAATATTTTTCGACCTTTTGCGCATAAGGTTTTCTATGTAATTCATGTTAACACTTTTTTCACAAATGTCAATACCTTTTGCACATAAGTTTCAAAAAAACATAAAAAAAATCACCTTTTTATGCATATTTAGCATCACTTTTTTACATTCTCGCTAACTTGTGCATGAAAATAACACTTTTTCCCTCTGATTTCCGCGCAAAACATACAACATTTTACAACCCGTCCCATTTTTCAACGTATTTTTCAAAAAAAGAACCGGCGCTGCCTGCTGCCGGCAGGTATCCGGTTCTTTTTCTCATACGCCCTCGTCCGCGTCTCTTCTGTTTTCCTTCTCGCCGTCTTCCGGCCCGCACTGCCCGCGCCGCTTCGGACATCTGCGGCTCTACACCACACGGCTCTCACTTTCTTCCTCATCCGGCATTTCGTCCCCGGACTCCGCTGCCTGGCCGACTGCCCTCACGCTGTCGCGGATCACCAGCTCTGTCGGGAGCTTCACGTCCCACTCCGTGAGTTCCGTCCCTTCGATCATCTTCAGCAGATATTCCACGGCAAGCCGCCCCTTTTTCGTCACGTCCTGACCGACGGTCGTCAGCGCCGGACGCACCACCCTGGACATCAGGTTATTGTCAAACCCGGTGAAGGACAGATCCTCCGGGATCCGGACCCCCCGGTCCATAAAATAATTCATCAGCAGCACCGCATAATAGTCCGAGCAGCACATAAACGCCGTATAATTCTTGCACCGATAGTAAAGCTCCCTCAGGCTGGATTCCCGCTCCACCGTCCCCGGATGGAAGATCAGCAGATTCTCCTCCTCCATCTCCAGGCCGCTGTCCGCCAGCGCCCTCTGATATCCCAGATAACGGGTATAATCCACCCCTTCCATATTATCCGCCAGAAACGCGATCTTCCTGTGTCCCATCTCCAGCAGATACCGGGTGATCGCATAAGCGCCCTCTTCATCCTCCAGCCCGACATTCACATAATTCATGATCTCCCTGGGAGCATAGCTGTCGATCAGAACCGTAGGGTTCTTGTACCGGCTCTTGATCCGGATAAAATCATCGTGGAGCATACCCACCAGGATCAGCCCGTCCACATTCCATGTCAGCACATTCCGGATGATCTCACTGATATCGTTGGACGTATAGGTCATCATAAAATATCCCCTCGCCCGGATCTCCGCTTCCAGCGCCCCGATCAGCTCTCCGAAAAACGGATCCGTAAACAGGTTGATGTACTTATCCTTCCTGCACTTAAACGCCACACCGATGATCTTGGAGCTGTTCTGTGTCAGACTCCTGGCGCTGATATTCGGCACATATTCATATTCCTCCAGGATCTTTTCCACCCGTTCCACCGTCTTCTGTGAAACCTCGCTCGTCTTCCCATGAATCACATTCGATACCGTTGTAGTACTGATTCCCAGCATCTCTGCCATGTCTTTAATTGTTATCATATCCTGTCCCCCAATAAAACTCGCCTGGAGCTGCCCCGCGCAGAATGAACATTTTCTAACTGTACGGTACAGTTAGAACATTTTTCGGAAGCGCTCCTTTCCCGCAACCTTATTTCATAAGATTATACCATCAACCCCCACCAAAACTCAATATCATTTCTTCACTTAAAATCA
>Ga0073906_1002610_pt1 | contig 23186 bp, 25 predicted proteins | sample Inofromicrocosms_FD_65485 | JGI IMG/M metagenome (GOLD analysis project Ga0073906, IMG submission 65485) | Mouse cecum microbial communities from Vienna, Austria - Inoculum for glucosamine and mucus D2O microcosms | ecosystem: Host-associated > Mammals > Digestive system > Large intestine >...
AACCGGGGATGCACTGTCAGGTGTTCCAGCGGCATCTTGTTTATCAAATCGAAGGCAGTCTTCCATTCGTCGGGCGAAACCATTCCGAGCCGCATCTTCAGAGAGAATTTAATATCGGTGTATTCAGAGATGGTTTCGGCAATGGCGGACACGAGTTCCCGGCTGCATATGGCCGCTGCTCCTCTGCCGCGGGCGGTCTGAAGAGGGAACGGACATCCCATATTCAAGTCTATCTCTTTTGCTCCAGCGGATTTCAGGGCATCGAGCAGACAGCGGAGTTCTGCGGCATCGCGGAATATCACTTGGGGCACTGTCCGGTGTCCGTCGTTCAACGGGCCGAAGGCATCATTGAGGTCGCGGTTGCGCGGTGCGCCTTTTTCCGCACGGATGAAAGGTGTGAAGTAAGCATCTGCATCGCCGTACACTTGGGCATGGAAAGCTCTGTAGGCGGCATCTGTATGGCCTTGTATCGGAGCGGCCATCAAAGAAAAGTCGGAATTGGTCATATATAAGATTCATTTTGAGGGCATGAACACGAAATAGACTGCTGCCACGAGGCAAACGAATGCGGCTATGTGGTTCCAATGCAGCTTTTCTCCTGAAAAGAAGAACATCGCGAGCACTGTGAAAACGGTCAGCGTAATCACTTCCTGCAGCACTTTAAGCTGCATAAGAGAGAACGGGCCTCCGTTGCCAATGAACCCCATCTTGTTGGCGGGAACCATAAAGCAGTATTCCATCAGCGCGATTCCCCAAGAGAAAAGGATCACAACGAAAAGAGGCCAATCCTTGCCGATTCCCATAGACTGCATCTTCAGATGGCCATACCAAGCTATGGTCATGAAGACGTTGGAAATCACGAGGAGCAGAATTGTAATTGCAGTCGCGTTCATATGTAAGTGTTCAATTAAGAAGCTGTAAAAAAACTAAACGGCATAAGCGGATTTTGCTTATCGGTGTGTTTGTAATGCAAAATTAGCGAAAAACGGCGATGCTTCCAAATGCCGCCTAAAAAGGACGTGTCCGAAAGGCATAAAGCATTTCCGGACACGTTGGAGTTAAGTTCAATGAAACGGATTCAACGTCATTGTATCTGTCGGCGCAGCTTGGAGAGGTATTGAGGGGTTATGCCGAGGTATGACGCTATTATCCTCAATGATACGTTGTGTATTATCTCCGGCCTTTTCTTCAGGATGGTTTCGTACCGTTCTTTTGCAGGCCCCTGCACGGTCCGTCCCTTCATTTCAAAGAAATACAATTGGTATTGCACGTTGCCGAGACACCAACGGGCGAATTCCGCCGATGAGTCTATCAGAGAAGAGAAGTCTTCTTTCCTGACTTTCATCAAAGTCGAGGGACAGCATACCTCGTATGTGTTAGGCGACGGTTGTCCGCGCAGATAAGAATGATAGGATATGCAGACCGTGCCGGGTAGGCCGAAATAAGATGTTCGCTCCGTCTCCGCTTCTCCTTCCACATGGTAACACCGCATGATGCCGTCAATCAATATGTAGAAATCAGGATCGATGTCTCCTGCACGTGTTATCGCTTCTCCGGAACGCAGACGGATTATGGACCCCATATTGATAAGCCTTTCGACAAGCTCTTCAGGAATTTCGTATGTGGATTCTTTCCTGATGAGCTCTCTCAGCTTTTCGCGTTGGGACGGTGTGGCTTTACCCTTGATTTGCATTTCCGGCTTGTTGGGGATTTCAGAAGGGGAGGTCGTCGCTCTCCGAGGAGCCGAAGTTTGAACTGTCGTGGCCGGAAGCTATTCCTGATGCAGGCTGTCCGTATCCGGGAGCCGGTTCGCCTCCGAAAGCCGGGGCGGCCTGTTGGGCGGCGCCTTGGTCGAGCGGGCGTGAGGCGAATGCACGGATGTCCGTGTACCAGCGGCCGTTGTATTCGCGGCTTTCGATGTCGTAGGATATTGCGTATGACTCGCCGATTCTCAGAGGGTTGGAGTCCACTCGGTCTCCGAAAAAGTGGAAACACACCTGTCGGGGATACTGTCCGAAAGTCTCGAGCACCCATTCCTTCTTTTTCCAAGGATTGCCGGCACGCGACACGCCTTCCTGAAGGGGAAGGTCTCTTATGATTTTGCCTTCTATTTCCATAGTGGAGTCTGTTTTTTTGTTTTTCAATTGAAATGCAAAGGTAGCTCTTTTTCGTGGCACGACAAAATAAATTTTGTTGAGGCCAGGAATTATTAGTAATTTTGCAGTCATGATTTCGACCATAAAGAAATACTTTCCGCATCTGACAGAGGTGCAGGAAAATCAGATGGAGGCTATGATGCGTCTGTATCCTGAATGGAACGCCAAGATAAACGTGGTTTCGCGTAAGGACATAGACAATCTTGAGGTGAATCATCTGCTTCATTCGCTGGCAATTGCCAAGTTCATCGGCTTCAAGTCCGGGTCGAGGGTGCTTGACCTTGGCACAGGCGGCGGCCTTCCGGGGCTTCCTCTTGCCGCAATGTTTCCGGAAGTGCATTTCCATCTCATCGACCGAATCGGGAAGAAGGTGATGGTGGCCCGTGAGATTGCAGAAGGAGCCGGATTGACCAACGTGAGCTTCCAGCACGGCGACATAGGCGAATGCCACGAGAAGTTCGACTTCGTGGTGAGCCGGGCGGTCATGTCCCAGCCGGAGCTTGTAAAGCTCGTGAGAAGGAACATCGCGCGAGAGGGGCGCAACGCCGTCCCAAACGGACTCATAACCCTGAAAGGGGGTGATCTTAATGCCGAATTGCGCACGCTGGCTTCACGGAGCGAGGTGCTGGACCTTACCCAATATTTTTCCGAGCCGTTTTTCCAGACAAAGAAATTAATATACACTTCGATATGAGTCTGCATACCGCACGCTTTGAGTTTTCGCTTTTCGGGATAAACACTTACGTGGTCTATGACCCGGAAACCCGTGAATGCGCCATCATAGACCCCGGAATGATGGGCATCGAGGAGGAAAACGCGATGAAAAACTTCATCAACCGGGAACACCTCGACGTGAAGCATCTTGTCAACACTCATCTTCATATCGACCATGCTGTGGGCAACAGGTTCGTGGCAGACAGCTACGGTGTGCCCGTTTCAGCCCATAAGCTCGATGAGCCTCTTATGGAACGCATCAAGCAGCAGGCCGAGATGTTCGGCATAAAGGAGAAGGTCCATGTCGCCGAAGTGGAGCGGTTTCTTGCCGAGGGCGATGTGATAAAAATCGGCAGCGGAGAGCTTGAAATACTCCACGTTCCCGGACATAGCCCCGGCAGCATAGTGCTCTATGACCGTAATGGCGGAGTCCTGTATGGCGGCGACGTGCTTTTCGAGAGAAGCATCGGACGCACAGACCTTCCAGGCGGAAGCCATGCGCAGCTCGTGCGTGGAATAAAGGAGAAATTGTTCACGCTTCCTGATGAGACCGTTGTATATCCGGGACATGGACCGGCCACCACGATAGGACGCGAAAAACAATACAACCCGTTTGTTCATTGACTGAGGTGAGTTTGGCACGCCAATTGCAATTCTGTAAAAACCAGAACAAACAAACTCACCCTTAAATACTTCAAACTCACTACTCGTAAAATTTATGGGATTTTTCAAAAAGATATTTTCACGCGAGAAAAAAGAGAAACTTGACACCGGCCTTCAGAAGACCAAAACAGGTGTGTGGGACAAGATATCGCGTGCTGTAGCCGGCAAGAGCAAGGTAGATGACGAGGTTCTTGACAACCTGGAGGAGGCATTCATAACAAGCGATGTAGGCGTGGACACTACGCTTAAGATCATAGAGCGTCTTGAAGCCCGTGTGGCCCGCGACAAGTATCTCGGTTCGGAAGAGCTTAACAATCTTCTTTGCGAAGAGGTTACAGACCTTCTTGCCGAGGACATAAGTCGTGCCGAGAATCAGGAACTCGGAGATTTCGAGGTGCCAAAGACCGGTGAGCCTTACGTGATTATGGTGGTGGGTGTCAACGGAGTGGGCAAGACCACCACCATAGGAAAGCTCGCATGTCAGTATGTGCGTGCCGGAAACAAGGTGGTGCTCGGTGCGGCAGACACATTCCGTGCAGCCTCCATCGAGCAGCTTGAGGTATGGGGCGAACGCGCCGGAGTGCCTGTCATAAAGCAAAAGATGGGCAGCGATCCTGCAGCGGTGGCTTTCGACACGGTGCAGAGCGCGAAGGCGCATGGCGCGGATGTGGTGATCATAGATACCGCAGGCCGTCTTCACAACAAGGTCGGGCTTATGAACGAGCTCACCAAAATCAAGAACACTATGAAGAAAGTGGTTCCGGACGCGCCTCATGAGATACTCCTTGTGCTTGACGGCTCCACCGGACAGAATGCTTTTGAGCAGGCGCGGCAGTTTGCCGCCGCTACCGACGTGAATGCCATGGCAATCACTAAGCTTGACGGTACAGCCAAGGGAGGAGTGGTGATAGGCATCAGCGACCAGATGAAGATTCCTGTGAAATACATCGGGATAGGCGAGGGCATAGAAGACCTCCAGGTGTTCAATCCGCGCGAATTTGTGCGCTCGTTGTTTGCGAAAGACTGATTCGGAAGTGTTCAGACTCGGCCATATAGATGTAATTTCGATGGGGTGTTCCAAGAACCTCGTCGATTCTCAGCGTCTGATGAAGATGCTTGAAAGCAAAGGCTATACGCTCAGCCATGATCCGGCGGTGCCTTCAGGAGAATATGTGGTGGTAAACACCTGCGGCTTCATCGGGGATGCCAAGGAAGAGTCGATAGAGCTGCTTCTCGGCCTCGCCCGCCTCAAAGAGGAGGGGGTGATAGGCCGGATAGCCGTGATGGGATGTCTTTCTCAGCGGTATATGGAAGAGCTTGAGGCAGAGATTCCGGAAGTTGACTGTTGGTACGGCAAGTTTGACTGGCGCGGTTTCGCCGATTCGCTCCCTGACCGGAACGGAGCCTTTGAAGACCGTCCAAAGCCGTGGGAACGTGTGCTTACCGGCAATCCGTGGAGCGCGTACATAAAGATTTCTGAGGGATGCAACAGGTTCTGCGCTTTCTGCGCCATCCCCCTAATCACGGGCAGGCACACTTCGCGCCCCATAGGCGAGATAATCGAGGAGACGCGACAGCTCGTCGGAAAGGGGGTCAAGGAGTTCAACATAATAGCGCAAGACCTGTCTTATTACGGCATGGACATATACGGGCGGCACGCGTTGGCGGAGCTTGTAGACCGTATGGCCGATATAAAGGGAGTGGAATGGATACGTCTGCATTATGCCTATCCGACAGATTTCCCTTATGACATACTTCCTGTGATGGCCCGGCGCGACAACGTTTGCAAATATCTTGACATCGCGCTCCAGCACATTTCCGATCCGGTGCTCGACCGTATGCGCCGCAACTTCAACGCTTCTCAGACGCGTGAGCTTATAGAGCGGATAAGACGCGAGGTTCCCGGCATACGCTTGCGCACTACGCTTATGGTGGGCTTTCCCGGCGAAACCGAGGATGATTTCCGTAAGCTTGTGGATTTCGTAGGGGAAGCCCGATTCGACCGGATGGGTGCATTCGCCTACAGTGAGGAGGAAGGCACACACGCCGCGCTCCACCTCAAGGACGATGTGGATGATTCCACCAAGCAACGCCGTCTTGACGAGCTTATGGCTGCGCAGGAGGCAATCGCATCCGAGCTTAACGAAGCGATGGCCGGTATGAGGCTTAAAGTGCTTGTAGAACGGACGGAAGACGGAATGATCGTAGGGCGTACGCAGTATGACAGTCCGGAGGTGGATCCCGAGATTCTTGTCAGTCCTGCGGAAATCGGCAATTTGCCTGTTCCCGGAGAAATGATTGATGTGGAGGTTTCCGGGAGCGATGCTTACGATCTCAGAGGAATACAGGTTTAGCGGGCATATGCACAAGGATTTTTTATCGATGTCCCTTAGGAAGGGGGTGAGTTTCTACGCTTTCCGTGAGCCGGGAAGCGTAGAAGTCATATACGGGGCATCGCAGTATCCGCGTCGAGGCCTGCATGTCGGCGGATTTGTTGTGGCTCCTTTTGATGTGGAATCCCACGGTATGTCCACTATATTGCCAGATATGGATTATGACGGAATCAAATCCCTGAAGGACTTGGCTTTCCCGTTTGACGATGCCGCTTTCCCTTTTCCGGAAAGCTCTACACCAAGGACGTCGCATTCGGAGGCCGTCGGGAAGATTTCCGCTCATCATCGGGAACACGGAGGAAAGACGGTGCTCAGCCGAGTCATAGTGGCTGAGGACTGCCTCATTGACATAGATGCGCTTTTCCGTTCGCTGTGTGGACTTTATCCTGATGCAGCCGTATTCTGTTTCTGTACGCCGGAAAGCGGACTATGGATGGGGGCAAGTCCTGAAATGCTTCTTTCGTCTTCTGACGGAAGTCTTCATACTGTGGCTCTTGCCGGTACACGACTTGCAGGCACGGAAGAAGCATGGGATGTAAAGAATATTGAGGAACAGGAACTTGTCGTTGACTTCATAATGTCTGCGATGGAGGGCCTTGCTCCGGAAAAAGGGTCAACGTTTACCCGGGTGGCAGGGCCGGTGGAGCATTTATGCACGGAAATCAATGCCGATGCTGCAATGGTTTCGGATGTTTCTTCATTGTTGCGGCGGTTGTCTCCGACTCCGGCTTTGTGCGGTTCCGACCGTGGTGAGTCTATGCGTCTTATCTCGGAGTGCGAGGGATATGCAAGGGGACATTACGGAGGTTTTGTTGGTCTTTACGGCGAAGAAAACAGCTTTGGGTTTTATGTGAATCTTAGGTCTTTAAGGATTGAAGGTCGGCGTGCTGCCGTTTTCATAGGCGGAGGCATAACTGCTCTTTCCGAGCCAAACGACGAATGGGAAGAAACATGCCGTAAATCACAATCTGTATTGCGGGCAATAGCCGACTCACAACCGGAGATTTTATCGAAATTCGATAATTAATTTGGATAATTCGGAAAAACAATCTAATTTTGCACTGCGAAAATATGGAAGCGTTTAAAAGAAATACGACCATAAACGTTCTTTGCGGCCTTATCATTCTGATATTGGCCGCATCTGTGTGTCTGCCCGTCTACCGGTTTTCTGTAGCGTTCGGTTACGGTCTTTCGGCCGGTTTTGAGGAAGACGGCAACAGGAATGAAGAGGAAATATCCATACCTGTCAATGTCGTTTTCGAACCGACGCTTAAGAGCTATGCCGCTCCTTCCGACTCAATAGAGGTGTCTGGGAAGGAACGTTATCCTATGTTGCTTACCCAAGGCGTGGTTATGGCTCCGTCAGACAGGATGCCCGTAGGAGCATACGCTGTCTCACTTATGTGTTCGCTTTGTGCAATCGGGATAACATTTGCGCTTATCATAGCGTTCATACGGTTCATAGTCAGCGTAAACCGTGGCCAGATATTCGATTCCACCAACGTGGTCAGGCTTGCCAGGATAGGATGGATGCTTATAGCAGCCGGTCTGCTGGAGGTGTGTTCGGGCATTTCACAGACTTTTCTGGTAGGGGCTATCGGCTTTGTTTCCGATGGCTATATGCTCAAGGCGTCGTGGCTGCCGCCTTTTTCTGAAATGCTGCTCGGACTTTTCGCCCTTATGCTCGCGGCCATATGGAAACGCGGCCTCGCGATGCAGAAAGAACAGGAACTCACGATATGACTATGCCTATAATAGTGAATCTTGACGTCATGATGGCGAAGCGGAAGATTTCACTCGGCGAACTTGCCGAGCGGATGAACATCACTCCGTCCAATCTTTCTATACTTAAGACAGGCAAGGCCAAGGCCATACGGTTTTCGACCCTTGTCAGTATCTGCCGTGAGCTTGGATGCCAGCCTGGCGACATATTGGAGTATTGTCCCGGGCCTGACGATATGGAGACAGAAAAACAACAATAAACAATAAATTAATAGTAAAACACCATGAAACTAAGTTATGCGCTCTGTCTGGCCGCCGCCGGTGCCTTCGCACTTTCCGCTCAGGCCGAAGAGCATCTCAAAAGCCTTAATCCCCAAGGGATAAGCAAGGAGATTCCGGCAGGGACTGACTTCTACCACCATGTCAACAAGAAATGGATGGAAGCCAACCCACTCACTGATGAATATTCCCGCTACGGGATGTTCAACATCCTCAACGATTCGAGCAACAACCGCGTGCGCCGTATCGTGACGGGACTTGCTGCCACGAATCCCAAGCCCGGCACCAATGCCTACAAAATCGCGTCTCTTTATGAAGCTGCGATGGACTCGACACGTCGCAACAAGCTTGGCGCACAGCCTATACAGGCTCATCTCAAAAAGATCGAAAACGCCAAGCCTGAAGAGATGACCGACCTCTTCCTTTGGATGCACAAGGAATACGGGTCGCCGCTGATCGGTGCCGGTCCGTCGGAAGACCTTGGCAACTCCAAGGTATATTCAATGTATGTCTCCGGCCCGGGTCTCGGCCTCGGCGACCGCGACTATTACCTAAAGAACGACAAGCGCAACAAGTCTGTACGTGAGGCTTACCAGAAGCTCATCAATCGCATGATGGTGCTTGCGGGCTATAAGAAAGGTGATGCCGCACGTATCGCGAAGAATGTGATGAAGATTGAGAAGCTCATCGCCGATTCGACGTGGACCCGTGAGGAGAGCCGCAACCTTCCTGCTATGTACAATGTGCGCACCATTGATCAGGTGAAGGATATGTATCCCCATTTCCCTTGGGACCGCTTCTTCATCGAGACCATGGGCATCCAGACTCCGGAGACTGTAATCGTTACCAATATCAATACTGCCAAGCAGGGCGACAATCTTATGGCGTCTCTTTCCGACCGTGAGAAGAAAGACCTCTATCTCTGGGAATACGTCAGCCAGGCAGCTCCTTATCTTAGCGACGACTTCTCCGACGCTTCGTTTGAATTCAACAAGGTGATGAGCGGCGTGAAGCAGCAGCGTCCCCGTTGGAAACGTGCTCTTGGAGTTACGGAAGGCTATCTCGGCGAGGCCATCGGCGAGCTTTATGTTGAGAAGTATTTCCCTGAGTCTTCCAAGAAATATATGGAGGATCTGATTGAGAATCTCCGCAACGCACTTGGCAAGCATATCATGCATCTTCCCTGGATGAGCGACGACACAAAGCTTCAGGCTTTGAAGAAGCTCAATGCCATCACCGTGAAGATAGGTTATCCTGACAAATGGAAAGACTATTCTGAACTTATAATCGACCCCGAGCTCTCGTATTATGAGAACGCTCACAATGCAGGTATGTGGGCTGTCAAGAAACAGCTTGAAAAATGGGGCAAGCCTGTTGACCGTACGGAGTGGGGCATGACACCTCAGACCATCAACGCTTATTATAATCCCATCAACAACGAAATCGTGTTCCCTGCCGGAATCCTGCAGGCTCCTTTCTTTGACGCTGAGTCTTCCGATGCCGAAAACTACGGCGGAATCGGCGTGGTGATAGGCCATGAGCTTACCCATGGCTTTGACGACCAAGGCTGCAACTTCGACGCTGACGGAAATATGGTCAACTGGTGGAAGCCGGAAGACGCGGAGGCGTTCAAGAACCTCACGCAGGGACTTGTGGCACAGTTCGACGAGGTGGAGGTGCTTCCTGGTCTTCACGCCAATGGCCAGTACACACTCGGCGAGAACATAGCCGACCAGGGCGGTCTGCGTGTGGCTATGACTGCGTTCAAGGACTCACAGTTGAAGAAAGGCGTTGACATCAATTCCGAGGCGGCCAAGATTGACGGCTTTACGCCTTCCCAGGTGTTCTATATGAACTTTGCAAACCTTTGGGCACAGAACACACGTCCGGAGGAGATTCGTTCGCTCACTACTGGCGACGTGCATTCTCTCGGAGAGAATCGCGTGAACGTTTCGCTCCGCAATATCGAGCCGTTCTTCGAGGCATTCGGAATAACTGAAGGTCAGCCTCTTTTCCGTCCGGCCAGCGAACGTGTGATTATTTGGTAAATCCGTATATGGCAATCTTGCCATATAGCTTGAAAATAGAAAACGGTGGATTCCAAGCGGAATTCACCGTTTTTCGTAAACAGTTGTAATTCAAAGTGAAATGATTTGTTGTATTAAATGTTGGAAAAATAATTGCTGAAAAATTTGGCTAGACGGGATAAAGGTTGTAACTTTGCACTCGCAAAGGGGAATCAACACTTATGTGAGTATTCTTCGGCAAAAGGTTCCTTAGCTCAACTGAATAGAGCATCTGACTACGGATCAGAAGGTTACAGGTTTGAATCCTGTAGGAATCACGATTGATGGAATTTTTGGCTCCTTAGCTCAACTGAATAGAGCATCTGACTACGGATCAGAAGGTTACAGGTTTGAATCCTGTAGGAGTCACAATAAAGGCGACCGCGCTGTGCAGTCGCCTTTTCTGTATTCTTCTCAGATGCAAGTCTTGGGCTAGAGCATAAGCAATCGTATCAGAAGTCAAGTGTTACTGATGCCGAGCCGTCGAAAGCGGCGATGGGAGGATGGAGCTTGCGGAGGCGTATGCGCCCATGGATGATGTCGGCTGATAGAGCGCGTACTGAATCTTCTATGCGCAACGCCACATGTTCAATGAGTGCAGAGGGCTTCTCCATTTCGCTTCTGCAGACGGCATATAAGTCGGCGTAGCTGACAGTTCCTACAAGGCGGTCAGACCGCATGGAATCTGAAACAACCACCTGAACCTCAAGGTTAACCTCAAATTCAGCCCCTACCTTACGCTCCTGTTCAAAAACACCGTGGAAGGCGTGAAACTTCACGCCTTCCAAAGCGATTGTGATTGTCGGCGGGTTGATTTCGCTGTTCATTTGCATCCTGTTGCAGGAATCTTGTCGATGCGTCGTTGGTGGCGTCCGCCTTCAAACTTGGCGTCGAGGTAAGCGTCAACTATTTTCACGGCCTCTTCGTATGATATGAACCGGGCAGGAAGCACAAGTATGTTGGCGTTGTTGTGCTGCTTTGCGAGCGCCGCGAGTTCCGGCAGCCAGCAAAGGGCCGCACGTATGCACTGATGCTTGTTGAGTGTCATCTGTATTCCGTTGCCCGAACCGCACATGGCAATTCCGAAGGCGCAGCGGCCATCCTCCACAGCCATTGCCGCCGGGTGGGCGAAATCGGGATAATCGCATGATTCCTCGGAATCCGTCCCGAAGTCCTCGATTTCGTAACCTTTTGATTCTACATATTTTTCGAGTTTGAGTTTGAGTTCATATCCGGCGTGATCGGATGCAAAAGCTATCTTTTCCATATGTTGATGTTTATTTTATGGCGCAAAGTTAGCCAAAATCGGTCAAAGTTTAGTATCTTTGCACCCATAATCATAAAACCAGCAATGAAAGGAATAGTTTTGGCCGGTGGCTCCGGTACGCGTCTTTATCCGATTACCAAAGGGGTGAGCAAGCAGCTTCTGCCCATCTATGACAAACCGATGGTCTATTACCCCCTGTCTGTGCTTATGGAGGCAGGGATACGCGACATTCTTGTGATTTCCACACCGACCGACTTGCCGGGTTTCCGTCGTCTGTTGGGTGGCGGGCGCGATTTCGGTGTCCGCATAGAATATGCCGAGCAGCCTTCGCCAGACGGTTTGGCTCAAGCTTTCATCATAGGCGAGGAATTCATCGGTGAAGATGATGTGTGCCTTGTGCTTGGCGACAACATTTTCCACGGTTCAGGTTTTGCTGAGCTTCTTTCCAAAGCGGTGGAGGGTGTGCACGAGCGCAAGGAGGCCACGGTCTTCGGCTATCGTGTCGATGATCCGCAGCGTTACGGCGTGGCGGAATTCGACTCTTCTGGCAAATGCCTGTCGATTGAGGAAAAACCTGCGCACCCAAAGTCCAACTATGCAGTCGTGGGGCTTTACTTCTATCCCAACGACGTTGTGAGGGTGGCCAAGTCCATCAAACCGTCGGCTCGCGGCGAACTTGAAATCACGAGCGTCAATGCCAATTATCTTGCTCTCGGTAGGCTGAACGTGCTTACGCTCGACCGTGGCTTCGCTTGGCTCGACACCGGCACGCATGATTCGCTTGCCGAGGCCTCGATTTTTGTGGAGGTGATAGAAAAGCGTCAAGGGCTCAAGATAGCCTGCCTTGAGGGAATCGCTTACCGTAAGGGCTGGATTTCCCGCGAGGAGCTTCTTGCAGTGGCAGAGCCGATGAAGAAGAACCAGTATGGCCGCTACCTGATTAAATTGGCCGGAGAACAATGATTTTTATATGGAATACATAAAAACAGATATAGAGGGTGTGTTTATCCTTAAGCCGAGGGTCTTTGCCGACTCGCGCGGATATTTTTTTGAATCCTTCTCCCAGAGGGAGTTTGATGAGAATGTAGCCCCGACAAGGTTCCTGCAGGACAACCAGAGCCGTTCTGTATTCGGAGTGCTTCGTGGACTCCACTTCCAGAAACCGCCGCATACACAGGCCAAGCTGGTCAGATGCACCCAAGGGCGGGTCTTGGACGTGGCCGTGGATATCCGCGAGGGTTCACCGACATATGGCAGACATGTGGCTGTCGAGCTTTCTGAAGAGAATCATCTTCAGTTGTTTGTCCCGCGCGGATTTGCCCATGGGTTTGCCGTGTTCAGCGACGTGGCCGTGTTTGAATACAAATGCGACAACTATTATGCGCCGGAAAGCGAAGGTGGGATTTCCATCAAGAGTCCCGAACTTGACATCGAGTGGCCCGTGGGTCTGGATGAAGCTGTGCTGTCTCCAAAAGACCTTGAGCATCCGCTATGGAAAGAATTCATAACCCCTTTCAAACAATGACAAAAACATCTATGGAACAGTTCAAGAATACGATAATCGTAACAGGAGGTGCCGGATTCATCGGCTCTCATCTTGTAAAGAGGCTTGTGAAGCGTTATCCGGAGACGCGCATCGTCAACGTCGATGCTCTCACATATGCCGGCAATCTGGAAAACCTGACAGAGGTTGAAGCTGAGCCTAACTATGTGTTTGTGAAGGCCGACATCTGCGATGAAGAGGCAATGACACGTCTTTTCCGCGAATATGAAGCTGACGGAGTGATTCATCTGGCGGCTGAAAGCCATGTGGACCGCTCCATCACCGATCCTTTGGCGTTCGTGCGCACCAATGTGCTGGGCACTATAACTCTTCTGCAGGCCGCCCAGCAGTACTGGGAATCGCTGCCGGAGGGATACGAAGGCAAAAAGTTCCACCATGTGTCCACCGATGAGGTATATGGTGCGCTTGAGCCTGGCGACGGCCTGTTTATGGAAACGACCCGTTACAATCCTCACAGTCCCTATTCATCGTCGAAGGCGTCGAGCGACCATTTCGTTCGTGCCTGGCATGACACTTACGGGATGCCGACCGTTGTGACCAATTGTTCCAACAACTACGGGCCGAACCAGTTCCCGGAAAAACTGATTCCCCTTTTCATCAACAACATACGTCATCGCCGTCCTCTTCCTGTCTATGGTAAAGGAGAGAACGTCCGCGACTGGCTTTTTGTGGGCGATCACGCTGAGGCTCTCGACCTCGTGTTCCATAAAGGAGAGGCAGGGGAGACCTACAACATAGGCGGCAACAATGAATGGCGCAACATCGACCTCGTGAAGGCTCTCATAAAAGCTGTGGACGCAGAACTCGGCAATCCTGAAGGCGCATCGCTCGACCTGATCACTTATGTTACCGACCGCAAGGGACATGATCTTCGCTATGCCATCGACGCGTCTAAGATAGAGCGTGAACTCGGTTGGACTCCCGCGACAGATTTTGAGGAAGGGTTGAGGAAGACAGTCCGCTGGTATCTCGACAATCCGGAATGGCTGGAACACGTAACTTCCGGAGCTTACGCCGACTACTACCGCCGTATGTACGGCAACCGTTGAGTTGCCTGTGGTAATCAAGTAAAACATATAAGTTGGACAAGGAATGAAGATTTTCGTTGAAAAGTTTTTCCATGTCAACATATATGACTAATTTTGCCCGAAAATAAACTAAAACTCTATAACCATATTTTTCAGACATGAAAAAGCACAATTTCTATGCAGGTCCCAGTATCCTGAGCCAGTACACAATCAAGAAGACTGCCGACGCAGTGCTTGATTTCGCAAACACCGGTCTCTCGATTCTTGAAGTTTCCCACCGTAGCAAGGAGTTCCAGGCTGTAGTGGACGAAGCTGTGGCCCTCACCAAAGAGCTTCTCAATATCCCCGAGGGTTACCACGTGCTCTTCCTCGGCGGCGGCGCAAGCCTCCAGTTCTGCATGGTTCCGTTCAACCTTCTGAAGAAGAAAGCTGCCTACATCAACACCGGCACATGGGCTTCCAACGCCATCAAGGAGGCAAAGCTTTTCGGCGAGGTTGACGTGGTTGCTTCCTCACAGGAATCCAACTTCAACTATATCCCGAAGAACTTCGTGATTCCGAAAGATGTGGACTATTTCCACTATACTTCCAACAACACGATTTACGGAACCGAGACCCGCAAAGACTATGACAGCCCCGTGCCCATGGTTTGCGACATGTCGTCCGACATCTTCTCACGTGAGTTCGACTGCTCCAAATACGACCTCATCTACGCAGGTGCTCAGAAGAACCTCGCTCCTTCCGGCGTAACGATTGTCATCGTTAAGGAAGACGCTCTCGGCAAGGTGAGCCGCGAGATTCCGACTATGCTCGACTACCGCACGCACATCAAGAAGGGTTCGATGTTCAACACTCCGCCGGTGCTTCCCATCTACTCAGCTCTTATGACGCTTCGCTACTACAAGGAGCAGGGCGGTGTGAAGGCTATGGAGAAGCTTGACCTCGCAAAGGCCGGATGCCTCTATGACGAAATCGACCGCAACAAGCTCTTTATGGGCACTGTGGCTGAGGAAGACCGTTCGATAATGAACGTATGCTTCGTGATGAAGCCCGAATATGCTGAGCTCGAGAAGGAATTCTATGAGTTCGCTTCCTCCAAGGGTATGGTAGGCATCAAGGGACACCGTTCTGTTGGTGGTTTCCGCGCTTCTCTCTACAATGCTCTTCCGATGGAAAGCGTTGAGGCTCTCGTTGCCTGCATGAAGGAATTCGAGGCAAAACACTAATCTGTAAAGTGCAGAGTACAAAGTACGTAGTACGAATCAGCAGAAGACAATTCAATAATGGCAATCGTCCGGTGTCGCCGGATGGTTGCCTTTCAATCAAAGAAAAACCAATCAAAAGATATGAAAGTTCTCGTTTTCACCGAGAAGCCTTTTGCTCCCGCAGCAGTGAAGGCAATTGAGGATGTGATAAATGCATCCGGCAACGAGCTTGAAGTGGTAGAGCGTGGCACTCGTGCCGACCTCCTTGAAGCTGTAAAGAATGCTGAAGGTCTCATCGTGCGCAGCGACATCATCGATGCAGAGGTTATGGCCAATGCTCCGAAGCTGAAGGTCATCGTACGTGCCGGCGCAGGCTATGACAACATCGACCTCAAAGCCGCTACCGAACACAACATTTGTGTGATGAACACTCCCGGTCAGAACTCCAACGCTGTGGCCGAGCTCGTTTTCGGTATGGTGGTTATGATCTGCCGCAACAAGTTCAACGGAACGTCTGGTTCTGAACTTAAGGGCAAGTCTCTCGGCATCTACGCTTTCGGTCAGGTGGGACGCAATGTGGCCCGTATTGCCAAAGGTTTCGGAATGAACGTTGAGGCTCTTGACGTTTTCGTTCCCGATGCGGCTATTGAGGCAGAAGGCGTGAAGCCTCTCCACGACGTGAATGAGCTTTTCTCTCAGAACCAGTTCGTGTCGCTCCATATTCCTGCCACTCCGCAGACAAAGGGCTCGATTGGCTACGACCTCGTTATGCGTATGCCTAAGAACGGCGTGCTCATCAATACTGCCCGTAAGGAAGTGATTGACGAGGAAGGTCTTCTCAAAGCTCTTGAGGAGCGTTCCGACATCCGCTATGTCAGCGACATCAAGCCCGGTATGGCTGAGGAGTTCGAGAAGAGGTTTGCTGATCGCGTATTCTTCACTCCGAAGAAGATGGGTGCCCAGACCGCTGAAGCCAACTTCAACGCAGGCGTGGCTGCCGCTGAGCAGACAATCGCTTACCTCAAGGAGGGTTGGAACAAGTTCCAAGTCAACAAATAAGCAGCATAATAATACTGTATTATAGATAATAAGGAAACGGTTGTCGTGGAAGCTTATTTAGGTTTTCGGGCAACCGTTTCTCTTTATTACGCTTGATTCAGCTGTATGAGGATTGCCATCATCGGTGGCGGCAACGTTGCGACGCATCTTTATCGAGCCTTTTCGGTTTCTAATGAATGCGATATGTGTTTGATGGTATCTTCCCGGACTCTTGAGGGACTGCCGGAGGATGCAGACATATATCTGATTGCGGTTTCTGATAGTGCGGTATCGGAGGTTGCCGGCCGCATTCCTTTGGTCGAAGGAATAGTGGCTCACACTTCCGGTTCTGTGGGCATAGAGGCAATCGGCAATCGGCACTGTAACAAAGGGGTGTTTTATCCGCTGCAGACTTTCACCAAGGACTCGGCACTCGATTATGCTGACGTTCCGGTATTTGTAGAAGGCAGCGACGGAGCTGTGGCAGAGATTCTTGTAAAGGCAGCGTCGGTGTTTTCAGATCATGTGCTTGAGGCGGATTCCGGATTGCGTCGCCGGTTGCATGTCGCTGCCGTGTTTGCATGCAATTTCACCAACCGTCTTTTCGGTATCGCAGAAGGCATAATGGGGGATGCCGGGTTGGATTTCAGGTTGTTGCTGCCGTTGATTCGCCAGAGCATAGCGAAGTTGGAGACCATGTCCCCTGCGGAGGCTCAGACCGGCCCTGCAGTTAGAGGAGATTTGGACGTGTGTCGCAAGCATCTTGAAATGCTTAAGTCAAAACCGGAACTATGTGAAATCTATGGGCTGCTTTCCGATTCTATTTACAAGACAAGACATAAAGAATGAGTGCGATAGACTATGATCTCAAGAAAATAAAGGCATTTGCTTTTGATGTAGACGGTGTGCTTTCACCGTCCACAATACCTCTTTCGTCTGAAGGCGAACCTCTAAGGATGGTCAACATCAAGGACGGATATGCCCTTCAGCTTGCGGTGAAATACGGTTATGAAATAGCCATTATAACCGGAGGGACTTCTTTGGCGGTCAAGACACGTTATGAAGGACTTGGCATAACCAACATTTTCCAAGGTTCTGCAAAGAAACTTCCCGTATTGACGGCTTGGATGGAGTCGAAAGGGCTTGAGCCGGATGAAGTGGCCTATATGGGCGATGACATACCAGATCTTCAGGCTATGCGCCATATCGGATTGCCGTGTGCGCCGCACGACGCGTGTACGGAGGCGAAGCAGACCGCAATATACGTTTCTCCGTTCGGTGGAGGTTATGGCTGTGGACGTGATTTGATCGAGCAGGTGATGAAAGCCCAGGGCGTATGGATGAGCGATGCCAGGGCTTTCGGATGGTAGCTGTCTGGTGGCCGGTCTGTAGGCGTCAATGATTCAAACACACTTTAATTGAATACTGATAAATGCTTGAAAACCTAAGGAAATACAATATACTGCTTGCCAGTAAGTCGCCGCGTCGCCGTGAACTTCTTGGCCAGCTCCGCATTCCGTTCAAGGTAGTTACTTTAGGTATGATTCCCGAGAACTATCCGGAGGAACTTCCGGCCATTGAAGTGGCACAGTATCTTTCAGGAATAAAGGCCGATGCCTATAAAGACATAATCGGGGAAGATGAACTTCTCATTGCAGCCGACACGGTGGTGGTGCTTGACGGGAAGGTATACGGGAAGCCTGAAGACGGAGCGGATGCCGTAAGGATGCTCCGCGAACTTTCGGGACGTGTGCATCAGGTGGCTACCGGGGTGACGATTGCGGCAAAAGATAAACGGACATCGTTCACTACGGTAACCGACGTTAAGTTTGCCGATTTGACCGAAGGCGACATCCGTTATTATGTGGACAATTACGCTCCATTGGATAAGGCAGGTGCGTATGGCATCCAGGAATGGATAGGGTGTGTTGCCGTAGAGTCAATAAACGGAAGCTATTATAACGTGATGGGGCTTCCTGTACACCGGCTCTATCAGGAACTGCGGCTCTTCTGATTTTATTGCAGCAGTTGGTTCACCGCTGCGTTGAAGTCTTCCTTTCCTATGAATCCTTGCGTACGGTTCAGTTCTTTTCCTGAAGCGTCGAAATAGATTACGGTCGGTATTGCCTCAATCCCGTATTTTTCTGCAAGTTTAGGGAAAGAATCCACGTCCACTGTCAGGAAGTCAACTTTTCCTGCATAGTTTGCCGCCGTCTCGTGGAATATCGGTTTGAACTGCCTGCACGGGCCGCACCAGGCGGCTGAGAAGTCAACTATCAGGGGAAGGCCGGCTTCTGATCTGAATCCGGCCTTTAGGATGGCTTCTTCATCGATGTTGGCGGCAGGCATTGCGTCTGCCTTATTGTTGTCATTTCTGACAATGGGGTTCTTGTCGGCTGGATGGCCGTTTTTTTCTTTTTGGTTGTTGACACAGGCTCCAAAGAGCATAAGCGACGCGAATGCGGAGCATATTATTGCCTTGTTCATATCATTATGTTTTTTCTCAGAATAAACAAATGGTCTGCGCCTTAGGTTTGGAAAGACGCAGACCGCGATGTAAGCATATCAGATTTCTTTGCCGTGTTCGAGAAGCAGGGTCATTGACGGACGGTCGCATATTTCCGGAGGGCCGAAATACTGAATTGGGCCTGGATACTGATAGAGTGTGTTGAGGGCGATGGTCTCGCGCATCGAGGCAAATTTCAGGTAGGGGCGTCCGTTCAGGTTGACCAATGCCTTTTTTATCACAGGCTTTTCCTGCCCCTTGCGGCGTTCCATATTCATCATCATGGTGATTGGTATTCCACCTGCGATCCAGTTCTCTGACTTGTCGGTGAGGTTGCGCACGGAGCTCATGTATCCCGTCAGCCCTGAATGTATGAGCATGGCGGCATTGTAGCCGAGTGCGTAGGTATAGTCGGCGTCGAAGTTGGTCGGGTCGGCGCAACGGCCTTCATATCCGAAGAAATGGTGCTGGGCTGCGAACTTTCCGCTGTATTCCCCCTCTTCGGCCATCTCTTCAAGACGTTTTGCCACCATCTCGGAAATCAGGCTCTCCGTCTCGATAAGAGAAACCTGCACGTTGCCGTGGCTGTCCCTGTCAAGGCTGAGCTGTAGCGCGATGTGCTTCGGAAGGCTCTTGAAAAGCTCTGCGTTAGGGCCGGTGAGATGCGCGTGGATCGCACGGAGCTTGTCGAGTTCCTCCAGACCCTCGATTTCCGAAGCGTATTCCACAAGAATCTCGTTGAGTTCCGAAATCAGCTTTTTCATAGAGGGTATAAACTCGATAAGACCTTCCGGCACGAGCACGGTGCCGAAATTCCATCCGAGCTTTGCACGCTCCGAAATCACGTAGCATATCTGGCTCACGATGTTGTCGAGAGTCATACGCTTGGCCTGCACCTCTTCGGAGATGATGCATACGTTAGGCTGCACTTCAAGTGCGCATTCGAGCGCTATGTGGGATGCCGAACGTCCCATAAGTTTTATGAAGTGGTAGTATTTCTTTGCGGAGTTGCAGTCACGCTGGATGTTGCCGATCACCTCGGAATACACCTTGCATGCCGTGTCAAATCCGAAAGAGGTCTCGATCCACTCGTTCTTGAGGTCGCCGTCGATTGTTTTCGGAACGCCTATCACCTGTATGTCCGCTCCGTTGGCCTTGTAGTATTCCGCAAGCACGGCGGCGTTGGTGTTTGAATCGTCTCCGCCGATAATGACGAGAGCCTTTATGTTCAGCTCTTCGAGTATTTTGAGTCCTGCATCGAACTGGTCGGGATATTCAAGTTTTGTGCGTCCGGAGCCAATTATGTCGAAGCCGCCGGTATTGCGGTATTCCTTTATGTATCCTGCGGTCAGTTCCATGTACTGATGGTTGATGAATCCGGCAGGGCCCATAAGGAAGCCGTATAGACGGCATTCTTTGTTGAGGGACTTGATGCCGTCGAATATCCCGCTCACCACGTTGTGGCCGCCCGGGGCCTGTCCTCCGGAAAGGATTATCCCTACGTTGAACGGCTCCTCGACCCGTTCCGGGTTTTCGTCGCGCTCGAATTCCACTACTGGAAGCCCGTAAGTGTTGGGAAACAGTGCCTTGATTTGGTCTTGGTCGTCCACCGATTGCGTGGGCTCTCCTATTTTTATTTTCACCGGGCCTTGCAGCGTGGCAGGGAGCTTCGGCTGGTACTCAGCCCTGACTCTTTGGAATGCGCTTTTTTTCATTATCTTGATTTTTTACCTTAAGTTTTCCTGAACGCATTGTCGGCAGAGCCGATTGTCGCGTCTTTTACCTGTATGATGTGTTTTCGGGTTGCAAAGGTAGCCATTTTCGACCTAATACACAACTTATATTGTTAGAACGCCTGAAGCGTGGATATTCTTTGAAATAATCAGGTCTGGATTGTAGTTTTTTCTCAATGTTTTTGTCTAATTTTGTGAATCCAAAAAACTAAACATATTTTCAGATGAAAAAGACGTTTTTTACGGTTGCGGTTGCAATCGTATGCGCTGTGGCCGCTCAGGCGCAAGTGTTCTACAAGGTTTCCGGCAACGGACTTCAGAAGCCTTCCTACATCTTCGGCACGCATCATCTTGCACCGTTGAGCATGCTCGACTCCATCCCTTCGGCTAAGGCCGCTTTGGATGAAACCGAACGAGCGGTCGGCGAGGTTGATATGACCGGAGGGCAGATGCAGCTTGCGGCAGCTATGCAGCCATATATGATGGCCCCAGCAGATTCGACGCTTCGCGACCTGATAGCCCCAGATGATTACGAGAGGGTTTCCAAGGTGTTCGGAAAGTATGCCCCGATGCCGGGAATGACGCTCGATATGGTAAGCGGGATGCGTCCGATGGTTGCCACAAGCATGGTCTCCATAGGAATCATGGCAAAAGAGCTTCCTTGCTTCAACCCCCAGGAACAGCTCGACACTTATTTCCAGACTACGGCAAAAGGCGCAGGCAAAGAAGTGGTGGGGCTGGAGACTGCCGACGAACAGGCCAGGCTGCTTTACACGACCACGCCTTTGTCCAAACAGGCGGCCGACCTTGTGGATATGCTCGACAACACCGGCAAGATTGTGGAGATGTCGAAGAAACTGAACGACAGCTATTTCAGGCAGGACGTGGAGGGGCTTCTGCGTTTGACTGAGGATGATGACAGTGATCCCCGTTTTATGGAGGCGCTTTTGGACAAGAGAAATGCCGCATGGATTGAAAAGCTGCCGGATATAATGAACCAAGGTTCCAGTTTCATTGCGGTCGGCGCCCTTCATCTTCCCGGAGAGAAAGGAGTCGTTGAAGGTCTGCGTCGTCTTGGCTACACGATAGAACCGGTATGGAAATAGGCTTTGTGTGAATAAGGAAAGCAAAACCTATAAACATACATTTTTGTCCATATAGAATGCGTTAAGTATAAATTCTAAATTTTTTGTTTATATTTTTGTTGTAGTTTAAGTTTTTATGGCTATCTTTGTGGCCGAAAACGGGCGGCAGGCCCGTTTGCAGACAATCAACAATAATCATAATAAAAAACAGAATAAAGCATTATGGAACTCCCGTTCTCAGAATCCTGGAAAATCAAAATGGTTGAGCCTATCCGTAAAAGCACGCGTGAAGAGCGCGAGCAATGGCTCAAAGAGGCTAACTACAACGTTTTCATGCTGAAATCGGAGCAGGTCTACATCGACTGCATCACCGATTCGGGTACAGGCGCGATGAGCGACCGTCAGTGGGCCGCTATGATGACCGGCGACGAGGCTTATGCAGGCGCGCGCTCTTTCTTCGAGCTTAAGGACACCATCACCAGAATCACCGGTTTCGACTATGTGATTCCGACCCACCAGGGACGTGCTGCCGAGAATGTGCTTTTCTCACATCTCGTGAAGCCGGGCGACATCGTTCCGGGCAACTCGCATTTCGACACCACTAAGGGACACATCGAAAGCCGCAAGGCATTTGCCGTGGACTGCACTGTGGACGAGGCCAAGAACACGCAGCTTGAGGTGCCTTTCAAAGGCAATGTGGATCCCAAGAAGCTTGAGGCCTGCCTTGCTGAGAACGCCGACAAGATCCCGTTCATCATCGTTACCATCACCAACAACACAGCCGGCGGTCAGCCTGTGAGCATGGCCAACCTCGCTGAGGTGCGCAAAATCGCTGACAAGTACAACAAGCGCGTGATTTTCGACTCCGCACGTTTTGCCGAGAACGCATATTTCATCAAGACCCGTGAAGAAGGCTATGCCGACAAGACCATCAAGGAAATCTGCCGCGAGATGTTCGCTTTTGCCGACGGCATGACGATGTCGGCCAAGAAGGACGGCCTCGTGAATATGGGCGGTTTCATCGCTACCCGTTGGGAGGACTGGTATGAAGGCGCAAAGAAATTCTGCATTCCTTTCGAAGGCTTCCTTACTTACGGCGGTATGAACGGCCGCGATATGGCAGCTCTTGCCGTAGGTCTTGACGAGAATACCGAGTTCGATATGCTTGAGACCCGCATCAAGCAGGTTGAATATCTTGCCAAGAAGCTCGATGAGTACGGCATCCCTTATCAGCGTCCCGTTGGCGGCCATGCCGTCTTCATCGATGCAGACAAGGTGCTCGACCGCATTCCTAAGGAGGAATTCCCTGCCCAGACGCTCACTGTGGAGCTTTATCGTGAAGCCGGCGTGCGTGGCTGCGAAATCGGCTACATCCTTGCCGACCGTGATCCCGTAACCCGTGAGAACCGTTTCGGCGGAAACGACTTCCTGCGTCTCTGCATCTGCCGCCGCACTTACACCAACAACCATATGGATGTGATTGCCGCTGCGCTCAAGAACGTGTATGACCGTCGTCATGAAATCACCCGTGGCGTGAAGATCGTATGGGAAACCGAACTTATGCGCCACTTCACAGTGAAGCTCGAACCGCTCGGATAAAAAGTCTTTGCCTGAGATGTAACACAATCCGGGCATACCCGTTTATAAGATGTCGGCACTGGCTTCACAGTCGGTTCCGGCATCTGCTCTTTTATACTTGGGCAATCTCTGAAAACAACAAAACTAAAACAACAATTATGAAAACAAAAATCCTTTCGTTGGCGTCAT
>Ga0073906_1002617_pt1 | contig 23104 bp, 20 predicted proteins | sample Inofromicrocosms_FD_65485 | JGI IMG/M metagenome (GOLD analysis project Ga0073906, IMG submission 65485) | Mouse cecum microbial communities from Vienna, Austria - Inoculum for glucosamine and mucus D2O microcosms | ecosystem: Host-associated > Mammals > Digestive system > Large intestine >...
GTTCTACGTCGAAGACATGAGATGGAAGGCTCTCGCCAAGCGGACAAAAGAAACCAAGCGAAATAAGAAGGGAAAAATCCTCTCGAAGAAGCGATACGGAAAGAGTATTGCCAATAAGGCACCCGCCATGTTTCTCGCGATTCTGGAACAGAAGGTCATTGCGTCCGGCGGAAGCTTTCAGCGAATCGTTACCTGGAAAGCGAAGGCTTCCCAGTTCAGCCATGAAACCGGAAAGTGCAATAAGAAGAAGCTTTCCCAGAGGTGGCATTATCTTGAAGATGGTACGAAGGTCCAGAGGGACATTTATTCGGCGTTCCTCATTCAACATACCAACAAGGACCTTGAGTCCTTTAATTTAAGGATTTGTGCTAAAGATTTCCCTGTGTTTCTAAAGATGCATCAGGAAGAAATTGAGAGATTGCAGTCTCTTGATAAGCGGATGCCCTCCAGTATGGGCATTAAAAAGACTGCCTGAAAGTAATCCAGGCAGCCAATCTGATTTTGTTGAAACTTAAGGGCTATTGTACCTTCAACCACTAGCGGTAGACTGCCGCCGCTACAAATAGTCTCCAAGACGGGGATCCGTCCGCCAGTCTTCGGGTTGGTAGAAATGGAACCGTTGGGTTCCATTGGAGAATTAAGGTTCCAGGAAAACCTCCCTCATGGACTTCCACTGGAAGACATACCGCTCTCAGGCTGCCGCAAGGTGGCCCTGCGGCTTGAGGATGGCAGCATATCCCACGCTGCGAGGGGCGGACAGCCCCTCCTGGAACCCCACTCCGTAAGGGGTGGGAGCAGTCAGTGGAGACTTCGGGGGAGTATGGGCGGATACGCCCGAGGAAAAATACTGGCTGGATTGGCTGGAGAAGAAGCCGTTTACCACTCTTTTCGTAGATGGAAACCACGAAAATTTTGACCGTCTGAATAGATTTGCCGTCCAGCAGTGGCACGGAGGAAATGTCCACTTTATACGCCCCCATGTAGTTCACCTGATGCGGGGACAGGTCTTTGAGATTGAAGGAAAAACTTTCTTCACCATGGGCGGTGCAGCTTCTCATGATATCCAGGATGGCATACTCGATCCGGCAGAACCCGATTTTGAGCAAAAGTACTGGTTCAAACGCCGGACAAGACAGTTCTTCCGGGTAAAGGGCGTCTCTTGGTGGCCCGGGGAACTGCCGTCAGACGAGGAGTATAAAGAGGCAGCCGTCAATCTGGAGAGAGTCAACTGGAAGGTGGACTATATCCTGACCCACTGCGCCCCCACCAGCATCCAGCAGAAACTGGATCGAAATTACACCCCGGACCGGCTGACAGATTTCCTCCAGATAGTCAAAAGTCGGTGTGAATTTAAGTCCTGGTTTTTCGGACACTATCATCGGGATTGTCAGGTTGATGATTGCTTCACCGTTCAATGGGAGCAAATTACAGAATTGCTCTAAGGAAGTCTGAATGGTGTGTGCCGAGAAACATCCTCCTGCGTTTACTCCCTAAAAAAGGTCCGAAAGGGAGGAGGGGGTGGGGATGATAAGAAACCAAAGACCGCCTGCTTTGCAGATACGCAAGGCTGGCAGTCTCTTTTTTTATCCTTCCCAGGGAGAGCTCCCAACCAACGAAAGTCGGTCAGGGATGAATCGCCTAATGGGGTTGCGAGGGGCTCTTTTATATATTTTCTTTTAGGCTTTTCCTCGCCTTGGAGTCGAATATATTCAAACACACCAGCCCATAACCCAGCGACCAAAAGCCGCCCTTGCATTGGAGCTAAAAGCCATTATTCCACCAAGGATCACAATATAGACAAGCAAAATGACAGCTATGCGCCTTATTACCGGCATCCACCAGGGACGTTCTTGCAGGCGCATCCATCTTATAGGATTCGCAAGCATGGTGTGCATCCTTCTCTTATATCTGGAAGTGGGGGAAAAAGAGTGCTCTTGGTCACCTTTCTCCATTTTATTCTCCGGTTTTAAAGAATCAATCAGAATACGTTTCATAATACAATCCAATTCCTGATCTGTCATAGCCAAACTCTCTCCTTCTCCGTTCTTCACTATGAAAATGATCCAGAAAGGCAATTTCTCACATGGAATCTGATAAAATTTTCAAAATGTCGCATTACCTGGACAAAAGTGTTTGAACGGTGCCTTCGGCATCGCTCTGATTCCTTAATATTCTTATCGAAACACTCGTTGCTCCTGTGTGATTCTATCTGTCGGGATATTGATTTTGTTCCTGCCGGCCCCCTCACATTCGTCCGTTTTATGCCCCTAAAATGGCTGGCGGAAAAAGGTGGGTAAGGTTCCAATAACTAACCGGATAGTTTTCGAAGACAAAAAACACCAAGTCATAAAACTCAGCAGGAAAGAGCTTGCATACTCAAAAAATACAGAAATTGTTCGATAATTCCAAGCCGGAATGCATATCATCCTCCATCTCAAATCAAAAAATGGAGGATTATTTTATGGCAAAAAAGAAAAACGATAAGTGCAGCCTAGCGAGGCAGCTGCTTCAGAAGTACGACCTCACCGGCATGATGCAGGAAGCCCGGAATCTGACCCGGCGGTTTGTCCTGCATATCGGTCCCACCAACAGCGGCAAGACCTACCAATCCGTTGAAGCTCTGAAGCAGGCGAAGAATGGGGTCTACCTGGGGCCTCTCCGCCTTATGGCGCTGGAAATTTTTGATAAGCTGAACGCCGGCGATTGCCCCTGCACGCTGCTGACAGGTGAAGAGTTCGAGCTGATGCCTGGGGCGAAGGTGACAGCATCTACAATCGAACTGTGTGATTATGGGGCGAAGTATGAAGTCGCCGTGATCGATGAAGCACAGATGATTGGAGATCGGAGCCGTGGTGCCAACTGGACGAAAGCAATTCTAATGGTCAATGCGGAAGTTGTGCATATCTGCATGGCCCCAGAGGCGGAAGACATCATTGTTAAGCTGCTTTCCGACATTGCGGCGCCCTTCGAAATCATCCGTCACGAGCGGCTGACCCCGCTTTCCTACTCTGGCTCCATCTCCAGCCTGAAGCAGATACGGGATGGCGACGCCTTGATTGCCTTCTCCCGGCGGAATGTTCTGTCCCTTGCCGCCGAGATGGAGCGAACAGGAAAGAAAGTCAGTGTAATCTATGGGGCGCTGCCGCCGGCGGCAAGAAGGGAAGAGGTCCGGAAGTTCGAGTCCAAAGAGACAACAGTTGTCGTTGCCACAGACGCCATCGGGCTTGGTGTATCCCTGCCAATTAAGCGAATCATCTTCTGTGCAACATCTAAATATGACGGTGAGGATTTCCGGAATCTCCGCCCAGATGAGGTCAAGCAGATTGCGGGCCGGGCTGGACGGTGCGGCATCCATAAGAAGGGCGAGGTTCTTGCCATGGACGAGGAATGGGTGATTACGTCTGGGCTGAAGTCCAAGGTAAGCCCTATCAAAACCATATACATTCCCTTCCCCAAGGAAACGCTGGATTCTTCGTTCGATTTGGATGTTCTTCTTCACGCCTGGGACACCCTGCCCGGGGAGAAGGGAGTTGACCGTCAGGATATGACCGAGGCCCAATTCTTACTGGACTGCTCCGATAACTACTTCCCTGGCGCTTCCAAGGAGATGAAGTACCAGCTGATTACCTGCCCCGTTGATACCAAATCCAGCGAGCTGGTGGAATATTGGGGCGACTGCTGCGAAGCCATTGTTGCAGGAAGGACACCTCCTACGCCCTACTTCGGGGATGAGTCTCTGGAAACCTGCGAAAAACAGTATCGGGCTTTCGACATCCGGCACCAGCTGCTCCGCCGGGTCGGAATCGAGGAGCCTCATCTTGTTGAGAAAGAGGCCCTTATTCAGAAGATCAACTGGTTCTTACTTACCGAGAAGAAGTCATACATCCGCAAATGCTCCTGCTGCGGCTGCAAGCTGCCGTTCAATCATCCATACGGGATGTGCGAAGAGTGCTACGAAAACCAGCATCGGTCGCAGCGTAACTGGGGTTTCGATGATGATGACTGGGACGACGATGACGAGTGGGAGAACGATGGGGATGAGGACTTCTAATCAGCGAAATGCCGCAAAGCCCAATTGTCCGTAAGGGTCTTCAATATGCAGGGCGGTTTTTGCCGGCAGGTGGCTTGTCCATCCTGCGTTCCAATGGGTCCCTCGTCCCCCCGCCCACTCTCCATTGGGGAGGGGAGGAGGAAGGGCGGGTCGCTATCCACCACAGAAAGCTGCTGACTCAGCTTAGGGTTACTGGAACTTCGTGGTGTCCAGTCGCAAAGGGACAATAGCCCAAATTAGAGAAAGAGGGGTGTCATATGAGCGGAAAGAAGAAAGTGAAAAACCAAAGGGGCTGGGTACTGGCGGGTGAGACAATCTATCCTCCGATTTTGTCTCCATCCGAGGAACAATCCTTCAAGAAAGTATCTGCCCAGATGAAGGATGCTGCCATCTGTTTGAGGGAGGATGGACTCTTGATGCCTGGCGCTATGTCGTCAATGAAGAAGAACGAAGCAGTTGCCAGAGCGGCCATGGGTTTTTTCTTCCAGTATTTTGATGACAAATACCAGCGGGCGGATATTGTTGAAGCTATGGCAAAAGCGTTCCTGCTGCCAGGGGGGTCAATGGAATACTTAGTATCAGCTCCACAATATATGCTGTGTGCGGTGTTTTGGTTTTTGGACTACATAGAAAACCGGGGGTTGGAGAAACGGCTCCAGGCTCTCATCCCAGCAGCGGAACCAGACAAGACTTTAGAATGGGAATTTTTCGATGTAGACGATATCACCCATTCCAAGAATGAAATTTGGGGCGTACTGACAGTGATCCAAAAGCGAAATCAAGATCAGCGCCAGGCTTTCAAGAACCTTTTGGCGCTGGTCGATTCCGAAACCGTCGCCAAGCTCAAGAATGTCTTTAAGGACACGCTGCTGGATTACGTAGATCGGTATCTGGAGGTTTTTTCTCATATTAAACCATCATCGCCCGCCCTTGCCAGCAAGGATGATATCATATTTCCAACCGCTTCGATATGCGCCCGCAATCCTTTCAGTTTGAACATGGTGGATGAAATCCCGACTCGGGCAAAAATGCAGCCTGATATATGGTTCTTAACACAAACCCATCCACTATGGGGTAGTTCGTTGGATGAGATTCGAAAGAGAATGCACTTCCGCCGCTCTTCCGATCTTCTGCATGAGTTTCAGATAGCGGATCCCTATGCCATCAGCGCAGCCTATCTGTTTCTGGAGAAGGATGGTGATGTGCTGGCAAATATGAATATCCTCACCGTGAACATAATGGGGTGTGCGGTACGTACCATGCCCTGGTGCATAAAAGAAGTGTATAGTTATGGAATACCGTTCGAGGAGGCAGTATCGGACCATACTCCACGCTATCCTTATTCCCCTTGCAAAAACGCAAACGAAGAGGGACTTCCGGAATCAAGCATTGCTGTGGGGGACTTGCTCTCAGAAGAACAACTCTTCTATCTTGCCACTGGATACATTCTACCGAGAAACCAGCGTCCTTCCAGCCGCTTGAAGAAGTGGTTTGAGGAACAGGGGGTACCGGCGGAGCGGGCGGAAGGGTTGGCTTGGGGTGCGTGGATTACCGGTTGTTTCTATGATGCACAAATGCAGGAACCCCAGCCTATTGACGAGTCTGACGAACTGATGACCGAAAATCCTGAAGAAGGGGAGGAAAAAGAGCTGGCAGAAGACCTTTCCGCCCGTGAGGCGGAGCTGGCCCGGCAACTGAAGGAGTCCAGACAGACAATCCATGAGACAGAGCGCACTATCCGCCGTCTGAAGGAAAGGCTTCAAGAGGCGGAAACAGAATCTATGCGTGATTGCGCAGAACTCAGCCGCCTTCGGGAAACTCTGTACCTATTGAGATCAAAGGATAAACAGCCGGAGGAAGAGTCAGAAGAAGAAATCCAATTCCCGTTCCAGACAAAGCAGCGTATCGCAGCCTTCGGCGGATATGACGCTTGGCGGAAAGCCATTCGTCCGATGCTGCCTGGAGTTCGTTTCTTTGACAGAGAAGCGAAACCGGATATCAACACTATAAAAAGCGCAGATGTGGTTTGGATCCAAGCAAACGCAATGTCTCATACCCTCTATTACAGCGTCATCAATACGGCCCGGAAAGAAAATATTCCAGTCCGATATTTTGGATATTCCAGCGCACGGAAATGTGCGGAACAGCTAGTAATGGACGAATTGTCCGCAAACTGAAAAAATAGCAAAAATCCCGCCAGCGTGCAAATTTGCAGGTCTGGCGGGACCTTTGTGAAGGCGCATGAGTGTTCCCAGCAATGATTCGAAAATCATCCATCTAAGCAGATTTTCTGTGCCGGCAAGGAAATGGCGGCGTGGGAGCGATGGTGTTATTTGTGAAAATTTAGTGCGGATTCTTATCAAACAAGCCCCGCCATAGATTAAATTTCTGCACAGTCTCCTCGTCGTTCTCAGAGAGAGGCACGCCCAGGTGACGGATCCAGTCGTCAAGGTAGCAGATGGAACAGTTCACAGGCAGTCCCCGACCCGGATGTTTCTCCCCTGCGGGGATGTCTACGGTGTGGACACAGTCTCGAATGAAATATACAGCGTGGACATCGGCAATTGCGTTGGTGGCGAAGCAGTCAGCTATAATGACACACTTCCCGCCGGTCGCCAAAATAATGTCCATCGCCAGCTTGTCGAGCTGAGTGGGGGAATAGCCCAGATGGGTAGAGATGACTTCGGAGGCTCCCAGAGAGACTGCCTCGTCGATGTCCGCCGCCAATGTTCCTGTACCCAAATCTACCCCCTTCACCTTCTCCCACAACTCCATGCCATGGACGAAGAGATGGATTCGGGTCTGGTAGATAACGTGTCCGCCCCTGGCAACAACCTCATTCTCCTTCTCTTTAACGGCTCTCGCCTGCTTCAGGGAAAAGGCAACCGTGGACTGGGAGCATTTCAGCATCTTCGCAATCTCCTTTTGGGTCAGTCCGTTCTGGGTCAGATCCCAGACCTGTTGCTGACGTTCCGAAAGAGAGGGGATCCCCGGCGGGTTGCTGGTCTCATACTTTCTGTTCTGGGGCATCGCCCAGGGACGGATGGCAGCGTAGCCGCAGGTAAGGAGTGAATACTGGACTCCTCCGGCAATCTCCGACTCCTCCTTTGATTTCCCCTCCCGGATGTAGCGCACCAAAGTTTCCTTCATTTTCGGATAGTCAGCCAGCTTGGCCTTTTCCTCATGGCTCATCTGCGGCAGTTTCATTTTTTTGTCGCTCATAATAAAATCACTCCAGCTCATAGATATATTACCCCGATTATCGAGGCGATTATTAGTATGCAAAATCATAAAAAAATATTAAGAGGGGGTGCATGTCTCAAAAGAAATTCCCGACCCGTCTCGCTGATCAGAATGTGGTGCAAGGAGCCATACTGAGGGTTTAACAAGGAGTCAAGGCCGGGGGGAAGAGCGGGTGAGTGGTCAATAAAAAAATTTTATGTGTTTGAAAAAAACAGTTGACATTTTGAATTCAGGGGATTATACTATATGTAGATACAGAGATGGTTGTACACATGCAACCATCAGAAAGGAAAAGACTGAAACTATGCTGCATCATGCGTCGAAAAATAGCATGAAGAAATCTTTCAAGAACCGTAAATCTAATTCCGGCTCTTTTTTCGTCATGCTTTCGACTGGATGCCTCACGCATAGTTATCCCGATTTTGTGTTGCGCATATAGGCTTTTGAAGCCTTTTCTCGCACAAATCGATAGATACAAAGCGCCAGTCGTTGGATGAACTCCTTCGGCTGGCGCTTTTTCTGATTCCTTTGAAAAATTTTCAACATTGCAAAAACAGGCGCATCGTATTCACACGATGGGCTTAGGGAAGTATACGATTTGTAATCATTTGGTGAGGATGAAAAGCGGCTATTTCAACTTGTCCCGAAAGCAAGCAGGCGGAGGATTCCTGCCTTGTGGGTTCGACTCCCACCCTCATCGCCATTATCTGCGGCAGTATTGGTAATTGGCAACCAGCCCGTCTGGAAAGCGGGTGGGCCTCGATTGGGGCCTTGCGGGTTCGATCCCCGCCTGCCGCGCCATATGGGTATGTAGCTCAGTAGGAAGAGCACCCGGCTGTTAACCGGGGGGTCGGGGGTTCGAATCCCTCCATACCCGCCATCTGCGCCGGTAGCTCAATGTGGCAGAGCAACGGACTCGTGAGCTACCCCACGCCTAAAGGCGGGGGCTTCAGAGTTCAAGACTCCGAAATTTTCCCTTTCGACGGTTTGTTAGGCACGTTGGCTATCCGATTCTTCCGAAGAACCAAAAGTATTGGATAGTTGGCCGTGCGACCTAGAATGGAGGGCATTCACCGCTGCTCCGGCGGTATAGCAGGGATAGAACAAACACGATGTCAGGAAGTGGATTTAGCGGCAGCTCGTTCTCTGTAGAACTGAGTAATTCCTTCTCTTTTGAGATTTTTACCTGCTCCCTCATCTCTTGGAACAAGTTGTCCACAATGAGGGCAAATCCACTCTCTTTCTTCGAGTTTGAGATTCTTGTTTTTCTTACCGCAGAAGCAGCATGTCTTGCTGGAAGGGAACCATTTGTCAATTTTGATAAGATGTTTCCCCTGTTCTGCGAGTTTATAACTAAGGAAAGTCCTGAACATACCGAACCCATTATCCATGGTAGATTTGCCAAGTTTGAGTGTCCGAGAAAGTGTATGCAAATCAAGATCTTCCACACATACGGCTCCATAGGCGTTGGCTATCCGCCTGCTTTCCTTGTGTGCGAAATCCTTTCTCTGATTGGCGATATGTTCATGAATCCGAGCGACCTTTTTTGCTTGTTTCAGGTAGTTTTTGGAGCCGTACTGCATATGAGAAAGCAGCCGTTGTTCATGAGCCAGCTTCTCTTCTGCCTTACGGAACCATCTCTCCTTTTCAGGAGAATGTCCATTATTATCCACATAGAACTTAGGAGAAGAATAGTCCAACCCGATGGTGTTTTCATCTGTGGGTAAAACCTCAGCAGGAGCTGCGGTTTCAAACTCAAACAGAACCGAACAGAAGTATTTACCAGATTTTGTTTGGCAGATAGTCGCACTTTTTAATTTCCAACCGGACTTTGGAATCCTATGCAGTTTGGCTCGGACAACGCCAAGCTTCGGCAATCGTATCCCATTTTTCTCAAGACGAATTGTAGGCTGCGATTTTCCATACAGACAATTGGTCGTATAGGATTTCTTAGACCTCTTTTTACTCTTGAATTTCGGGTATCCATGCTTCTTAGAATCCTTGAAAAACGCCTGGAAATCCCTTTTAAGATTGAGCTGCGCATTCGCCAAGGCAAGGCTATCCACTTCTTTCAGGAACGGATATTCCTTCTTATAGCAAGCAGGGGTAGGGATGAAGCATTTCCCGGTTGCAGCATAGAATTCTTCCTCATCCGAGAGTTCTTGATTCCAAATGAACCGAACACATCCAAATGTCTTTTGGATCAGTTCTTCTTGGTTGGCATCCGGATAAATCCGGTACTGAATACTTCTGTTGACTAACATAGTTATACGGCATCCTCCTTTCCAAAAGGGTGCCGTATACTATGCGATTGCCATAGAAAATATCAAATTATTGCCAAACTTTTGATTTTTTTCTATTTCATGTCATTTGCGCCAGTAGTTTAATGGTAGAACAGCAGTCTTTTAAACTGCACGATGAGGGTTCGATTCCCTTCTGGCGTACCAAAAATTCCGACAGCCCTTGCATCAGTGTACTTGCACACTGGCAGGGCTGCCGGATTTTTTTCTTAAATGTCCGTATGGAAATTTGAGGGTAGGCAAGAGAACATCATGTAGGAAGGCTTATCCCAAGCGCCGACAGAATGGTCAGCCTCCCCGGCTCCACTCCAGCATTTTCCTCATTCAGCGTCCCCAGCTGCACGCTCTTATTTTCCCCGTGGTAGTCGCTGCCCCCGGAGACGAGCAGACCCCGATTCTGTGCGATTTCCGACAGACTTTCGCAGCTACTCATGGGATATTTGGAGTAAAAACACTCCAGCCCCCGGAGGCCGTACCCCATCAACTCCTCCAGCATCTCCCCGAACTGCTCTTTCCCAACCTCCTTCTCACCCGTTCCTCCCAGTGGGTGCGCCCAGACAGGGATACCGCCGGAGGCCAGGATTGCTTGAACCGCCACTTCGGCCGGGATGCGGCTGTTGTGGGTGGGGCAGCGGTTGAGGGTGTCAGAGATGGCTGTTTGCATATCCGGAGCAAAACCGTACCGAACCATCAGGTTGCCGAGATGTGGCTTCCCAACGCTGGGCATTTTGCGTAGGCGCTCCAACTCCTCTTCCGGAAAGCAAATCTGATTTTCCCGAAGGAAATCTATCCTCTTTTGCAGTTTAGCAGATCGTAATGCGGCGCCCTGGGCCAATGCCTCCCGGAATGAAGGATGCGTCGTGTCGCAGGCATAGCCCAGGATATGGCACTTGCCGAACGGCATACGGCAGGAAAATTCGATCCCCGGGACGAAGTTCATTTCTGCCGGCGAATGGCACTTCAACTGCTCTGCCCCAGCTACAGTGTCGTGGTCCGTGAGGGCAAAAATAGTGATACCGGCGGATTGCACAGTCTCAGCGAGCTGGAGGGGAGAGTCCGTTCCGTCGGACGCCGCGGAATGCATGTGAAGATCAATTTTGTTTGGCATAATGATGCGCCTCCTTTTGTCACCTATTTTATACTTTATATTATGCACATACAATGAAAAATATCGAGTTAATTGAAAATCTAATATATTTTTTGCAGTCTGCATAATATACCCTAACCAAAGAGCAAAGGGAAAAACCTGTTTAAATTGTGGTCCTTTGGAGAATTTTCGGCATAAATTCAATCCAAATTGCCAGTCCCGTTCAAGGGGCTGGCTCTTTTTTGCCCAAATGTCTGACGCAAATTTTTCCGTATGTCCGTAAGGACATTTATTTTCCTGAGAAACATCAAATTTATTTTTGCAAAAATTTGATATTTTTCTGCCCAAACGCATAGAATAGTCCGAAAAAAATCAAGGAGGTGTTTCTATGGGAAGAGCCGCAACCGGCGGAGGCCGGTCATCGGGAGGACATTCCTCCAGCGCCGGGCGCAGTTCCGGCGGCAGGAGTTTCAGTGCCAGCCGTTCCAGCTCCAGTCCCGCCCGATCCAGCCCCAGCCGCACCCCATCCATGAGTACACACTCATCCCCCTCGCGCAGCTCCAGCAGTCCGCCCCCTCGCATCACTCCTACTCCGCCCCGGAGCGGATTCGGAAGTCCGGGCCGTTCTCCGGGATACAGGGAGGAGCCGCCCCGTCATATCACGCCGCCAAGGCAGGAACCGGTCTGTGCGCCGCCACCAAGACGGGAAACCCCGCCACCGCCTCCACCCAGGCCGGAGCCGGTACATACCCCGCCGCCCAGGAGAGAGCCGGTGTATAGCGCACCGCCACCTCCGCCGCCCAGACGAGACCCACCCCCTCCGCCGAGACAGCCGTACGCACCTCCACCGCCACCTCACAGAATCTATACGCCTGCTCCGCCGCCACCCTCGCCTCCGGCGAGAAGAAACCGGAAACCGATGGGGTGCTTGACATCCATGTCGGTTGCCGCCATTCTTCTCCTGATTGTTTTGGTTATCGGTCTTTTCTCCAACTCAGCAGGTGTCCCCAAGAGTACGGTCCAGCGGGAGAAGCTGGAGAGCGTTTGGGGATTCAATAATGACTGCATCGTGGATGAGTTGGGATGGATTTCGAACGAGTCTCAAGTCAAAAATGCGATGAAGTACTTTTGGTCCAAAACTGGCGTGCAGCCTGTCATTTACCTGAAGGAGTACGACCCATCGCTGGGCATTTTTGAGATGAGCAAAACGGAAGAGGATGCTTTCCTCACCGGAGACTCCGATTCTGGCGGCTGGCTGGATGACTGGTTTGAGAGCCAGGAGTACAGTGAGGCTACCTATGCATTCGTTTACTTCGACGGGCCGGAGTCCGGGGAGTTATACGAGGACACTTACCAGTTTTACTCCATTCCGGGCCGCCTGGTTGGGCCTGTGATGGATTCCGAAGCCGAGGACATCTTCTTCTCCTATTTGGAGTCCTATTGGCACATGGATCCTAGCGTCATGTCTGAAGACAAGATGTTCTCCGATGTGTGGACCAACACAGCAGATCGAATCATGGAGAAAACCACTACCCAGCTCGACGTCGCCAAGTACGCGGTCATTTTCGGCATCATCGTCTTTGCTGTTTATGCAATTTTCCGTTTCATTCGAGTCCGCAGGGAAAACGAGAGGGAGAGGAATGAGGAGACGGCAAGGATCCTGAATGCGGATATCCATAGCGATGCCAGCGAGAGCGACGGGACTCTGGACAAGTGGTCATAAACAAGAAGCTCGTATCCTGAACGGGGTACAAGAATTGAAATCACGGAGGTATTTACGTCATGGGAATCTTACAACGTTTCAGCGATATCATGCGCAGCAACATCAACGCCGCATTGGATAAGTGTGAGGACCCCGCCAAGATGGTGGATCAGATCCTGCTCGACCTGCGGAAGAACCTTGCTGAGGTCAAGAAGGAGACGGCGGGCGTTATGGCGGTGGAGAAGAACGCAGCCCGGCTGGTGGAAGAGTGCAAGGGGAATATCTCCAAGTACACCAACGCTGCCCAGAACGCTCTTCGTGCCGGCAATGAGACTGACGCACGGATCCTTCTGATGCGAAAGCAGGAGTACGAATCCAACCTGGTCGGGCTGCAGGCGAACTATGACGCCGCTCATCAGAACGCAGAGCAGCTCCGGCAGTTGCACGACAAGTTGGTCAAGGACATTGAGAGCCTGGAAGCAAGGAAGGCTGGCATCAAGGCCAAGGTGGCGACCGCAAAAGCCCAGGAACAGGTCAATAAGGCGACCGCTGGTATGTCCAGCTCCGCATCCATCTCGGCCTTTGAGCGAATGGAGGCGAAGGCAAACCGCCGGCTGGATTCAGCCTTGGCTGAGGCCGAGTTGAATGCGGGTATGACATCCACGGATGACCTGGCGGCAAAGTATATGTCCGGCGGCGAATCCGGTGTGGATGACGAACTGGCGAAGATGAAAGCCGAGTTGGAGTTGTAATTGGGTAAAAAGAGGTGTCTGCAGGGATAATTCCCCCACAGACACCTCTTTTTCATTTTTAGAGATTCGCCATCTCCGACCGACTTTCGTAGGTTGGGTTTTTGCGTCAGGGAGAGAATAAAATCCCTCCCGCCAGAGATCCTGGCGGGAGGGTAATGTAGGGAGAGAAGACGGTGGTTACTTATTCCGGCTCGAACTGTCACCGGAAGCACCGATAACCTTCACGCCGCCGCTGGATTCGACTGTCTTTGTCGCCAGATCGCGCATCTGTGTATAAGCGGCATTCAGCTTATCTTCCAGGGCCGTGATTTTGCTGGACTTCTCCTGGCAATCTGCCTCCAGCCGGGCAATCTTGGTGTCACGCTCACGAATTTCGTAGGAATGATCCTTCTCAGCCATCGTAGCTTTGTACCCGTATTCCTTGCCAGCGTCCTTCTTGCCGCTGTCATAACCTTCCTGGTACTTTGCCTCCAGAGTGGCGGGCATGGCGTCGATAGTCTCCTGCATCTTAGCGATGGCACCTGCCTCAGCCTGAAGTTCCGCCAGTCGGGCTTCCGCTTCAGCCAGCTTCTTGTCCAGGGCGGACTGCTTGTCGGCATAGGCGTCATTGTCCATCTTCCGCTTCCGGGCCGTGTCGTAGTCGAACTGCTCCTGCTCGCGCTCCCTGGACCGAGCCAAATCCGCCTTTGCCCGCTCTGCTTCCGCACGCATCTTGGCGATTTCGTCGGCGAAAGCACGGCGGGCGTTCTCCTGATCCGCAGCTGCCTCTGCCTTGCGCTTCTCGATGTCGGCATCCAAATCCAGCTGGATCTGTTTCTTGGCATTAACCATCAGCACCATTTCCGCCAGGGCAGCGTCAACATCGTAGCGCTCTTTCAGCTGCTTCTCCATTGCGGCAATCGCCGCAGTCAGATTCAGAAACTTCTCATTCATCTCATCAGAGAAGACTCCGGACTCCACATCCTTGGCGGCAGCCTTGATTGTGGCCTTCCCGCAGCAAAACCTTAGCCGTGTTTGTTTTTACAATGTGGACGACATCAGCGGCACTGAATGTCGGCGATGTATTAACAAACAGGTGGCAATGTCTCTGCGGACAAAGAACCCTCTCTCCAGGATTCTCTATGAACATGGAGAGAGGGGGATCAATATTTCTTTTTGCGTTTAGAATCCAGCGACGCCATTGGGAAGAGCAAGCAATCCGCAGTATTCCTCCACTATCTTTCTGATTGCCTCCACAGACTTCTCTCGAATTTCCCCGTGCCTCGCCCCGCTGCCGAACCGACGCATGGGCGGCAGAATATCATCCAGGGCGTTTCCAGCCGTAATGACGCGGCCTTCGGAAACACATTTGCTGATAAAGGATCTGGCTTCTGTCTTCAGATTGAGTTCCGTAACAACGCTATCAACAGACTTGTCATATTCCCCCTGTACCAGGGACAAAAACGCCTCCGCTGACGCATTGCCGCCATTATTGACCTGCGCAAGGAATAGCTGCAGGAGCCGTTTCTTTTTCCTGATGGAAACGCTGGCATCCACAGCAGACATGATGCTGCACAAGGTATCCGCATTGATGACATTTTCACGAATCTCAGGGTTTTCCGCCTCGCGCCCGATGCGTTCCAAGATGTTGTCGATGCCAACAGTTTCTTCGTTGATCAGTTCCACCCGGAATTCCAACCCATCCAATACCCCATCGCCGCCCCCGGACCCAGTTCTTCTGCTGGCGCCGATCTCGTCATGAAGCTTCAAATACCAGCCCTTATAATTGGTAAAGGTCCGGTCATCCATAATTTCATTTCCCTGGAACTCGTCAAACGTATTCAACAGATTCCGGGAGACCAGGATTTGCCCGAACAGCTTCACAAATGCTGCCTTCTCATCCTCACCTACGACATCTTGTGTCATATGCCGGTACTCAAATTTGTCCAACAGGACATTCACCAGCTTAGCATACCCATCATTCCAGTGGCTATCGTCATCCTGATATCCATTGTAATACTCATCATAGGTTCGACAGAGCAGGATGCCGGTTCTCCCATCTACGGAGGAGAACAGCTGGATGGCGACATCAACAGCGCTCCGCAGGTTTCGAAAGCAAACGATCTCTCCACAGGGCTTCGAGTCGCCAAAGGTCCTGTTCGTGCGGGAGAATGCCTGCATTAAACCATGAAATTGCAGTGGTTTGTCCACCCAGAGCGTGTTTACATACCTGGAATCAAAACCCGTCAGATACATATCTGCAACGATGAGGATGTCGATCATTTCATCCCGCATCAGATTCTGCCCCGGCCTTTTCCCCTTCATCCGACAGGCGATATCGGCATTGTAGTTCTTGTAATCACTCAATGTGAACCGTGTGCCAAACTGCCCGTTATAGTCCGGCATCGCCACTGACTCCAGGAACGCCTCTTTCGACATCCCGGCGTAATCCAGTATCTCATCATTTGCGCCGTATGTATAAATGATGGCGATTTTTACATCATCCCGACCGGCTGCCCTCAGTTTTTCCCGTAAGATCATGTAGTACCGCGTTGCCGCCTCGATGTCATAGCAGGCAAGTATCGAATTGAATTTCAAATCTGACTTCCGATGGGTCTTCATGTCAAATTTTTCTACAATATAATCGCAGATCTCACCGATACGACCGGGATCCATAGCGGTTTTTTCGAAACTCGCCCCCTCAAATTCTTCATCATCAGAGACACCATCCTCAATTTTAGCCGTATTCGTATATCCAATTTTGAATTTCAAAACGGTATTATCCCGGATAGCGTTCGTAATAACGTAACTATGCAGCATAGGGCCGAACAGGTCTTCCGTCGTGTTTACAACCACGCCCAACCCCCGAGCCCCTGTAGTCTTTCTGAGCAGTGCCGAGGCTGTCAGGTTTACGGCATTCTGTTTGAAAATTGGCGTGCCTGTGAATCCGAAGGTCACTGTATTGGGAAACGCCCTCAGGATCCGGGCGTGCATATCCCCAAACTGACTCCGGTGACACTCGTCGAAAATCATGACACACTTAAGCTTGCTGCCGCTGTGCTTCTTCGTCAGATTGTCCAATTTCTGAACCGTGGTGATGATGATTTTCCGTCCTGAATCCTTTATGAGTCCATCCAAGTCGCTGGTTCGATTGGCCTCGCCCAAGGTTTCTGCTTCTGAGTCGCCCAGGAATTTCCGATATTCCTGCTTTGTCTGGCTGTCCAGAGAGTTCCGGTCGACAACAAAAAACACCTTGTCAGCCGCTGTATTCTCAGCAACCTGCATAGCTGAGGCAAAACTGGTTAATGTCTTCCCGGAACCGGTTGTGTGCCAGACATAGCCCCCAGACGCTGCTCCATGCTGGCCTGAGTTAAACGCTAAATTGCACCGGTTCACGATTGCTTCGCATGCAGCAACTTGATAGGGCCGCAGCATGAGCAGGTTTCCATCACTATCCAAGATGGAGTATCTGTAAATCATGCGCTGCAAGGTGGATTTTGTCAGAAAAGTTCTGCTGAAATCCTCAATGTCCAAAATAGGACGGTTTTTGAAGTCTGCCCATGTGTTCGTCCGATCAAAACCAGCGCCGCGTTTGGAAACAACCTCCCGGCGCAGAGAATTCCCATAGTACCTTGTTTCCGTGCCGTTGGAAATTACGAAGCACTGGATATACTCAAACAAACCACAGCCGCTCCAGAAGCTGCTCTCTTCATATCGGGAAATCTGCCGGTATGCTTCCCGGACGGACGCGCCCCGACGTTTTAACTCGATATGGCACATAGGCAGTCCATTGATCAAGACTGTTACGTCATAGCGCTGCTTCCCGCTATTTGCCTCATACTGATTCAGGACCTGAAGCCTGTTTCGCTGTAAATCCTTTTTGTCCAGAAGGAGCAGATTCTTCTCTGCTCCATTATCGAACCGGAAACATTCTGCCGTAAACCCATCCTGGATAATATGGCTCTTTTCCAGCTTGGTCTTGTTAAGCAGCCGTGATGAGAACCACCTGTTCCACTCCGCGTCCGAAAACCTGATATTGTTCAGAGCCTCAATACAGGCCCTCAGATTTCTCAGCAGACCGGGCTCGTCATTGATATCCAGGTATTCATACCCCTGGGCCTGGAGTGCGGAAATAAGCCCCGCCTCCATCTGTGCCTCGGATTGATACCCTCCAGACTGCGCCAAAGGTTCATAAGCCGCCAGCACGGTCATTTCCGGCGTCTGGCAGACTTGGGATAAATCATTGCTGCACATAGTTACGCGTTCTCCTTTCTCTCCGGGAAGCTCAGCAGCATATCTCGGTAATATTCGTACTGTTTCCGCCGCAGTTCCAGCTCGTATTCCAGCTCGTATTCCAGCTCGTGTTCCAGCGTCAGGAACTTGTCTAGGGTATCACAAATGGACTGCTGCCGTGCGATATCCCAGGCACCTGTACCTGGGACTGAGACCGGCACAGGAACCTGTAGCCGGGCGATAGTCCTCGGGTACAGGTTCCTGATGGGCCCGTGTGACCCCAGCCCCATCAGGAACCCTTCTCTCACCTTCATCGCATGGTATAAGTACCGATTACTCAGATCCGGCGCAAGGCTGTCCAGGTAGTAGCACCCGCCGCCGGCCCAGAAAGGCTCGTCTACCCAGTTCACAAAGCCACAGGAATTGCCATGGCCTGCGATAACAATGCTTGGGATGTCTCTATTATATTCCGTATGCGTCCCGGAAGGCTCTGCACCCATATTGTAGATCGGGTAGGGTCCATCCTGATAATCAGACTTGTTCATCTGTGTCCCTTTGTTGATGCGGCAGAGCTTATCCAGCTCAACCATCTCGACGTTACCGTCCATAACTAGATGCTCCGCCCAATACCGGTACTGCTTTCTTCTCATCTCCAGCTCCCCCGCCAACCCAGCGGTCATGTTATTGCAATACGCGTCGAACTTATCCAGGATGGCGACGATTTCCCGCTGAACCTGGAGCGGCGGGACAGGCACCTGTACCCGGGCGATATCGCCTGGGTACAGGTTCCTAATTAACTCGCCTTTCACCGAGTTAATTAGGAACCTATGTCGAGCCAACAACACATAATACAGGTATCTTGGCATGATTTCATCCGTAGGCTCGAACACATAGCATCCGTCACTGGCAAAGAACGGCTCATCAAACCAGTTCAGCGCCCCACTGGTCATCCCATGACCGGAAATCGTAATTGTCCCGGGTTCACGATTGGCTTCGCTCCAATATCCGGACGGACCCGTTCCCATATTCATGACAGGATACGGCGTCTCGTCCGTCTTCGTTTCAGACAACTTACCCCGACTCAACTCATGGCCTTTGCAGATTTTCGCAACTTTTCCAATAGGCTGCATTGGAATACCGTCAGGGCATTTCTGTCGTATCAATTCAAAAATATCAACCATTCTCGTCACCTCACACCCAGAACAACTCAGAGACATCTTCAATAAAATAATCATCGACCGTATCAAGATGGTCTCTCAAGTCATCCCCGCTCTTTTCATAAAACGTTCGGCCCGCCGCCAAAAGCTCAGCAATCAAAGCGCCTGCATTGATTGTCTGGTACTTCACAGGAAGACTGACGCACGTCACCTGAACAGGAAACGGTCTTGCGGCCTCCTTGCTGAAATCCAGCAAACAGGACATCCGTGGCGTCATCTCATGAACAGCCGAATTACGAACATCATAAAGCTCGTTCGCAAACCGTTGTAATAGAAATCCGCCATACGTCTTACACCACTCAGCATACTTATACGACTTCCCAATACGTTTCCGACAGAAATCAGGAACACATAACGCCATAGTCAACGCCGGCCGCAAAAAGCCAGCCGCGCGGCATTTCTCAATATCATCAAGCATACTCAAAAAAGCTCCTGGTACACCCGTACAATCTTCCGGCCTCTTCATCACACCTTACCCCCATTCCGTCCCTGCCGCAACCCAGCCACAATCGCATCAATCTCGCTCCGCAGCGCATCCTCCCGATTCACCGTGTCGCTGATTTCGGCTTCCAGAATGTCGATATCGATCTTCTCACTGGCGTCCTCTTTCTCCACATACATGGAAACAGAAAGATTATACTCCTGCTCCCGGATCATGGATTTATCCGCCAGCTTGGCGACGTGGTCCACGTCCTTCCGGTCCAGTAAAATCTTCATAATGTCCTGAATGTTCTCCTGCGAGAGCTTGTTCGAGTTCGTGCTGGGCACGAAATACTTCGAAGCGTCAACAAATAAAGTCTTGCCGTCGGACAGGCCCTTCTTCAGGACCACGATGGCCGTCGTGATGCCCGTGCCGAAGAACAGCTTGCCGGGCAGGCCGATAACGGCGTTCACATGGCCCTGTTCGACGAGCCACTCGCGTATCTTGGCCTCAGCCCCGGTCCGGTAAAGCACCCCGGGGAAGCACACGATGGCGGCAATGCCGTCGTCAGCCAGCCATTTCAGTGAGTGCATGACAAACGCCAGATCGGCCTTTCCCTTGGGTGCCAGCCGCCCTGGCCCCTGAAAACGGGCGTCGTTCTTCATCTCCTCCGAATTTTCCCCGACCCATTTCAGGGAGTAGGGCGGGTTGGAAACGATGGCGTCGAAGGGTTTTCTTTCGTCGAGGTCTGGATCGGGCTTCAGCAGGGTATCTCCACAGCGGATAAACAGCTTCTCATAAGGCATTCCATGCAGCAGCATGTTGACCCGGCAAAGGTTGTATGTAGTGATGTTTTTCTCCTGTCCGTGGAGTGTGACGTCTGCCCGATAACCGAGTATCTTTAAAAACTTCAGAAGCAATCCGCCAGAACCGCAGGTCGGATCGTAGCATCGCCATTCACCGCGCGGAGGCTTCCGAACTCCGTCCTCTGTAACAATGCGAGCCAGCAGCTCCGAAACCTCGGGCGGTGTAAAATATTCGCCTCCACTCTTGCCGGCGTTGGCGGCATACATCGTCATCAGGTACTCGTAGGCATCACCAAAAATGTCCACAGTGCTCCCCATGCCCCGTTCCCGACCGATGCTGCCGACCCTGTCGGTCATGTACGTACCCAGCTTCAGTCCGCCGATACTTCGCATGAGCTTCTGGAGACGCCGGTTGCGCTCATCTGTGTTGGCTCCCAACTTGTTCGAGTTCAGATCCACGTCTGTGAAAAGCCCCTCAAACATCTTGGATGCACCCATGCCTTCCCCGGATTTTTCGATCTGGTCAAACGCTCTCCGCAGCTTCTCATTGAGATCCGTCACATCGGACTCCATGACATTTTCGAAGAGCAGGCCCGGCTCGATGTAGTAACCCCACTTTTCCACGAAGTCCTCCCGGGCCTTTCCCTCCAAGGACTCTTCCTGCTTGGCATAGTCAAAGGTGAGCACCCCGGCATCCCGCTCTCCGCGGTTCAGCTCCCCAGCCAGAGACTCTGAAAGGTACCGGTACGCCAGCATCCCCAGCACGTATGCTTTAAAGTCCCAGCCATCCACACTGCCTCGCAGGTCATTGGCAATGCCCCAGATGGTCTTGTACAGCTCCTGTCTTTCCTGCTCTCTTGACATAGATAACGTATCCTTTCTTCCTGAATGAATTTTGCTGCCAGACTATCCTGCACAGCTTATTTTTGGATACTATGCCATTCATCAAAAAAATATCGAAGCCTTGTGGACAATCTTTTGCTGGAACATACCTCATAGCCAATATTCCATCTTGTGTATCCTGCCGCATTCCAACCTTCCTGCCTGAAGAGAGTTGGGATAACTTCCAGGGGCACGAAAATGTCTCTGCGGACATAGAAAGATCCCTCCAGTTTTCGTGGAAGGCGAGGAGATATTCAATTTCTCAAATTGATAATTTTACATGATTCTGCATATCATCCCGTAACCTTGCTCAAAGGAATTAGAAAAAAGGAGACCATCACTATGGAACGTTTTTCCTGGACCCTGGCGGTGGACTGTGTGCGCCTCCAACCGAACGATCGGCTTGGCGCCTCAATTTCCGCCCAGCAAAAAGGAGGTATTCGAATGACAAGATGCGAACGAGAGAGGTGCCTGGAGAGTCACAGTAAAATGCGGGACACAGCAAACATTCGATTTGTGAACAAAACAATGGCGCAGGTCATTATGAAAAGCCGGACCCCCAAAGGCTTGTTCGTTCAGCGAGAAGGAGAGAAATTTGTCGGTATTGACAACCGGACTGGTGCCATCCGCCGGGAAGAATTTGCCACAAAATTTGGCTGTCTGGACTGGCTGACAGGTTCGATGCCGGCGGAAACGATCCGGCGAAAGGAAAGACAAAGAAAGGAGGCATACTGCTAATGGGATGCTGGAATGAAACCTGTATGATTTCGCATCTGCCCATTTTGGGCGGAGAGAAATGCACCGCCGTGATACTGCTTAAACGGGAATTCCCTAATGTTGGGTTCAACGCTGTGAATGAATATATACCGATAGCTACTATTCATGGGGAATATGACGGGTATGGATGCCTGGAAAACATTGATCATGCCGAGGCGTCTGCCCTTCTATCTGCCATTCCTTCACTCCAGCTCATGGTCCCGGCCCCAAATGGCTGTGTTATGCTAACGGGCTATATCCCTTCTACACCAGAGGATTTTATGAAGACGGCGGTGAGCGGGGACCTGCTTGCCAATGACAATAGAGGCCCACATATCCCCCTCCATATCGTTTTTATCAAAGAGCGAATGGCTTCCCTTGCAGACACAAGGAATGATACGGACCTCCTCGATGCTGCTTTCGCAAAAGACGCAAAGCTTCCGCTATATGTCCTGGTGAATACCCTGGCGGGAAATTGTGGTTACACTATCCTCCCCAAGTTCATAAAGGCTTATATTTCCGCCGGGAAGGAAGTCGCATGCAAAAGCATAGAACAAATCCTGGCACTCACCCAGTTGCTCAACAATCTGCGCTTGGGCTGGCACGTCCCCTGTGGAAGGGGAAGCCAGCGCAGCGTCTGTGAAGACATACGGCGTTTTGCTGATGCATACAGGGTGGAACTTGAATCCATCGATATGCATTCTGACGTTGGCGAATAATCGTCAAAAACAAAATGAGAACAAGGAGGTCATGCGGCCTCCTTGTTCTTGTTTTATCGAAATCCGGGCGAGAAAACCTCGGCCTTTAGGGGAGGGGACGTTCACACAAAAACGCCGCAGGAGCAACAAAAATGCGCTGTAAAAATAGCGGTTGAATTTTACAGCAAAATAGGGTATACTATGGGTAAGAAAGGGGATGAATGGGCTATGCCAAACATCAAGCCAATTTCCGATCTTCGGAACTATTCTGAGGTTTTGCATGAAGTTGCGGTCGGAACACCTGTTTTTCTGACGAAAAATGGGCGAGGCAAGTATGCGATTCTCGACATTCAGGACTACGAAAAAACACAGGCAACGCTCCAGCTAATCAGCGAACTGAACAAGGGACGGAAGTCTGGAGAGAAAGAGGGATGGGTTTCATCCGGGGAATTGCGGGGGCATTTCCAGAGAAAAGCCGATGAAAAATAATATTCACTATTCGTTGGCGGCTCAACGCGATTTGGACGAAATATGGGAGCATATTGCATCAGAGCTTCAAAATACATCTGCCGCAAAACGAACTGTGGATCGTATTATGGATGATGTTGATCAGTTGGAGAGTTTTGCGGAAATTGGGACCCTGTTGTCTTCCGTTGCGGATATCCAGAGCGATTATCGATTCCTTGTAACAGGAAGCTACCTCTCTTTCTACCGAATTCACGGCAGCGAGATATATGTGGATCGTGTCCTTTATCCTCCCCATGGCGAGAAAACCCCAACCGACGAAAGTCGGTCGGGGATGAATCGCCTAATGGGCCTGTGAGGGGGTCTTTTTCGTATATTTTCGCTTTGGTTTCTCTTCGCCTTGGGATTGAATATATTTGTGGACAGTCTCAATATTTGTGCCGCCTGTTGTGGTTACAAAATAGCTTTGAGTCCACAATGCCCCGCCCCATAGCTGGGAAGAAAGCTCTGTT
>Ga0073906_1002634_pt1 | contig 22906 bp, 20 predicted proteins | sample Inofromicrocosms_FD_65485 | JGI IMG/M metagenome (GOLD analysis project Ga0073906, IMG submission 65485) | Mouse cecum microbial communities from Vienna, Austria - Inoculum for glucosamine and mucus D2O microcosms | ecosystem: Host-associated > Mammals > Digestive system > Large intestine >...
CCACATAAACCTCAAAGATTTTTTATCGGTCAGCAATCATTCATAAAGAAGAAAGTGCAACTGAGACCTTTTCCGTCTTCGTTTCTGCGCTTTTTAGAGCCGCTTCGAGATAGACAAGGGAGATGTGCTGAAAAGGCACATCTCCCTGAAAGTCGTGTAAGAATGGATCAGATGCAACTCGGAAGGTGGCGCCACCGCCGGGGGTGGGCTCATTCCTGTTCCGGGAATGCAGGTCGGTTGATCGGCTTTAGATCTCTTCGAAGTGCGAGCGGTCAACGCCGCAGATCGGACAAACGTAGTCGGCCGGCAGATCGCCGTCGGTTTCCACAATGTAACCGCAAACGTCGCATCTGAACCGGCGTGACTTCTTCGGAGCTTCGGCTTCGGGCTTGGGCTCGGGTTCGGCGCGGAAGGTGGGTGCGTTTTTGGGAGCTTTCCCCTTAATCACGCGATGATAATAGGCGTAAGTCATGGGCGTGCCCTCGCCGGGATAGGAGGTCACGAGCTTGCCGATGACAATCATGTGGGTGCCGCAGTCGACGAAGTTGATGGCGTCCAGGATGAGGCGTCCGCAGAATTTCCCTTTCACGGCCGGAGCGCCATCGAGGTCTTCACATCCGAAATCGGCATATTTGTCGGCGTCGCGCGACGACCGGAAGCCGAACGAGCTGATTACAAACGGATCGGTATCCTCAGCGATGATCGACAGGCTGAAGCGCGGATTGCGCTTGATGCAGTCGAGCGTGAAATTCTTTTTGTTGAGGCAGATAGCCAGGGTGGGATTCTCGCTCGTCACCTGGAAGCAGGTGTTGATGACACACCCTGCGGGCTTGCCGTCGGAATAGCATCCAACCACATAGAGCCCGTAGGTGATGTCATAGAGTGCGTTGCTGCTCATCTTCTTTCGAAGTTAGTAGTTCTGGGCTTTGATTTCGAAGAAGCTTTCGGGATGGGCGCAAACCGGGCAAACCTTCGGCGCTTTCTTGCCTACGACGATGTGACCGCAGTTGCGGCATACCCAGATGGTGTCGCCCTCGCGCGAGAATACGATTCCCTCCTCGATGTTCTTGAGCAGGCGCAGATAGCGCTCCTCATGGTGGCGCTCGATGGCACCAACGGCGCGGAATTTGAAGGCGATTTCGGGGAATCCCTCTTCTTCGGCTTCTTTTGCCATGCGGTCATACATGTTGGTCCACTCGTAGTTTTCGCCCTCGGCGGCATCGCGGAGGTTGGTCATGGTGTCGGCAATCTCGCCGCCGTGCAGAAGCTTGAACCACAGTTTGGCATGCTCTTTCTCGTTGTGGGCAGTCTCTTCGAAGAGGGCTGCAATCTGCTCGTAGCCGTCTTTCCTGGCCTTCGATGCATAATAGCTGTATTTGTTGCGAGCCTGCGATTCGCCTGCAAACGCTTCCTGAAGGTTGCGTTCAGTCTTTGTTCCTTTTAAATCTTTCATGTTTTTTTGAGGTATTTTTTTATGTTATTATTTGGTTGTCGATTGGTTGTCAATCTGTTTTATGCAATCCGGACACAGCCCGCGGAAGGTCACATCCACCGAATCGATGTCAAATCGGGGCGACATCCACTCGGCCAGGTTGCCGGGCATGGGCATGTCGTAGATTCGCGAGCATCGCCGGCAAATGAAATGGCTGTGAGCAGGCTGCTGGGCCATGTCGTAACGTGAACATCCCGATTCAATCTCCAATTCGCGCAGCAATCCTTTCTCTGTCAGCGTTTTCAGGGAATTGTAGACCGTTGTGCGCGATAGCGACAGAAAGAGCTTCGAGAGATTCGAATAGATATCCTCTGCCGACGGATGGCGGTGACTGTTGGCCACAATACCGAGTACCCCAATCCGCTGAGCCGAAGGACGTATCCCCTTCGCCTGAAGCATTTCGGTGAGTTTCGCTATCGAATATTCTGTGGTCATCTTCGCCTTATTTTGTAATGATTACAAAAATAGCAACAATTACAATCCCCACCAAATTTATTTCAAAAAAATCTTCTAAAAATTTTTATACTGTCCGCCAAGCCGTAAAGTAGAGAGTCCGACTTCATGAAAGGCAGAAGTTGGACTCTCTACTTTACGGTTTGGCGCACAGTAATAATAACAAATCTCTTATGACCCTTCTATCAAGGACAAGTATCTGAAAAAACTACTGGTCAACGGATATTTAGGATATTCATGAGAAGGAGATAAATATTGGTACACTCAGGAGGATGTAAACCTCTTTCTACGGAGATTCCATTATGAACCTTATGCCTCATCCGGTTTTCTTCCAATGTGATTAACTTCCAATCGGTACAATTTGTGTGCCGATTGGAAGTTATTGTTCATATATAGCCTCTGATTTCAAAAATTATAGGTAATTTTGCGTATGGGACCAACATAAGAAAACAAATTATCAAGCCAAGATACATCAGACAAGAAACCGGTCACATACTGTGACCAGTTGCCAATGCCAATAGAAAACCGTATCCTTACTCTGAGAGGCAAGCAAGTGATGATAGACCGGGATTTGGCAGAGTTGTATGGAGTTGAGACCAAACGACTTAACGAACAGGTGAAAAGGAATGTCGAGCGTTTTCCAGAACATTTCAGATTTCAGCTCTCAAATCAGGAGAAAGATGAACTGGTCGCAAATTGCGACCGGTTCAGGGGGCTCAAACATTCGTCCGTTAATCCTTTTGCATTTACCGAACAGGGAGTAGCCATGCTTTCTGCCGTATTGAAAAGTGATACCGCCATATATACAAGTATCCGTATTATTGACGCATTTGTGGCAATGCGGAACTTCCTGATGAATAACGCCTCTATTTCCCAAAGGATAGACCGCATTGAGATGAAACAGTTGAAAACTGATGAAAAGGTCGATGCGATTCTTGATAGGTTGAATGAACCTAAAGAGCCTGAACAGGGCATTTTCTTCAACGGCCAGATTTTTGATGCATATGCTTTCGTAGCCAAACTAATCAGGCAGGCTAAAAACAGGATTGTTGTCATCGATAGCTATGTTGATGATTCTGTGCTGGTGCAACTGTCAAAAAGGAACCCAGGCGTGACAGTGGATATTTACGACGGTAAGATTTCACAGCAACTTCGTCAGGATGTCGCGCGGCATAATGCCCAATATCCCGGAGTGACTTTGCACCCTTATAACAAGGCTCACGACCGTTTTCTTATAATTGATGAAGATGTCTATCACATCGGTCATTCACTTAAAGACCTCGGAAAGAAGCTGTTTGCCTTCTCTAAAATGGAGGTTATGACCGGGACTGAACTCATTTCTCAGCTATAATTGAGTGGAAAGAAAGCCAGCGTCTAATTGTTAATAAATGTTATAAACTTGCCGAAGGAATATTCTTCCAACATAGATATAGATACTGTTTCTTTGAGTGTGTCTGAGAGAGGGTACGTACTAAAAAAGGGCCAGCCAAATTTTGACCGGTCCGAACAAGTTTGTAATTTTAGGTGGCTAAAACTCAATTTCACTGTCTAAAATCATCCTCCGGAGTATTCGCCAGCCATATATCTGACGAATACTCCGGAGGAAGCTTATGAGGATGTGCGAAAGCTCAGACCGGTTCTATGTCTTCGATTTCGGGAGCGAGATTAAGTAGTGTCTTGCCGTCTATCTTGAAGTTTTCAACAAGAGCCATCGGACTATCGAACACCTCCTTTTGCTCCCTGAAATGACTATCGGTTACTACGCCTTCGCCATCGTCCATGAAATAGTAAGTCTTTCCTTTGTAGGAAAGCTCTACATCGTATCCCTGAACAGCGAAGTCGTATAGTAAAACTCCCAGTGCCTTGTTAGGATATCCTTCGAAGGCTTGACCATACAACTTCTTGTTAGGCGGATACTTCTTGTTGAAAGGGTATCCACAGAGGTCGTATCCGACCCATTCTCTTGGGTCGTTTTCAGGTGTAATGGTATTGTCAGCTTCCATAGTTTCTTACTTTGTGAAGGATTTTTGCCTTTGATTCATCTAAAGGACGTCCCTCGTTTTCAAATTTTCCTTTCTTGTTAAGAGTCCGCACCGGATGTCCATCTTGCCATGGATGATAATGGGGCTTGATACCATGATGATCATTGGTATGAATCTCCCATAACTTCTTACCATCAGGGCCATATTTAGCAATAGCTTGCACATCATTCCCATTCTTATTGAAGATGGCATAGATGCGATTGGGGGTATGGCTTTCTTCAGGAAGTTTTACAGATTCTTTGGCGTTCTTTTTTTGAACAATCTGAATTTCTCCGATTGTTCCTGTGGTCTTCCAGTTGCGTCCGAGTTCTGACTCAAGACTTCCGTTAGCATGTGATCCGTTTGCGCCCATTGCGAAGATTCTTAAGGTTGATATTCTCGTAATAGACGCTGATGTCCTCGCGTTCGCCCGGCATTTTGTCTCCGTAGCGAATAATGAGAATCGGCTCAAGGATTCGCAGTGCTTCCTCATATCCCTTCTTCCACAGATACATTGCCGCGTGATTACCTTTTATTCCATTGCTATTTATGGCAATAACCGAGTGTTTGGGAATCCCAGCAAAAGCATAGGAATAGCTGGCGGGATCGGACCATGTGACATTCGCTATCATGAATACGCCTTGTGATTGGAAGAAGGCTGTCAACGCCTTGTTCCACCAATTGTTGCAATAGTTCACGAACGGAGTCATACCAATCTTTTGAGAGAAGTCCGGTCCGACAACGCATGTGAATTTTTTGAGTGGCTCTACATATCGTTTGGGATTATGAAGTATCCTTGCGAACTTGGTATCCGGTTCGTAAAATACGACAACGGTGTCTTTGTTGGCTCTGTTTAAGGCCTTACTAAAAGGAGTGGCCACAGATGGCAAATCAAATGGCGCTGCCTTCTGAACCTTAGGCATGGGGAATGGCGTGGTGGAGTCTACGAACTCCAGGTCGTTTAAGATATCCTGTTTGTTAAGGATAAGGTCTCCAGTCCGGGAACTAGATTTTCTTCGTTTCTTCTGTTGCTTTTGGGAGGCGTTCTGCAATTTAGCCTCCATTCCGTCGAAGAAGCCGGGATTGAATAATTCATCTTCCATATAAAAATTTTTGAAAGATTAACTACAATCCTCGCAGAAATACGGGTGCGTTTATTGTATATCACGAATTTTATTCGTAATTTTGCGCTTTGAAACCCTCGTATCCCGTTTTCTGCAAGGGATAACGATCTCATTGGTGTCCCGTTCTCCGCCAAGAGTGGGGCACCGATTCTTTTATTGCTTCATGGTTCACCTCCTTCCTTATCCGTCGTGAAAAGCAGTGACCTGAATTTTTCGCTCTCCGAATTCAAATCAATATCGGGTTCATTGGGGTCAATCGATACGAATTTTCCGGTCATATAAGCTTGACGTAATTTTATATTTTTATGTATTTTACGAACAATAGTCTGGTCATTTTTTGTTTGACCGAATTCATCTTTTGATACAATGGCAATGGCATCGCGACGCATTTGCTCATTATCAAGCAATCCTAAAGATTGGGTCGCTACAATCAATTGTGCCCTTTTGGAGAATTTAAGGAAAAAGTTCAGTAGTAAATTCTGACTTTTTGCCTGCATTCCAGTTCCGAATTCATCGATAGCAAGCATCCAATTGCCCTTTATTGCCTTATAGAATAATGTCAAACAACGAATGAATGCCAGCGTTCCTTCGGATTGAAGACCATCCTCAAGCCTGAATTCTCCAAGAGGTGTCTTATGTGTATATTGGGTCTTAAACGATTTAATGGTTTGGAATTTGGCAATTTCTTCCTTGTCAATTTCGTCTCCATTCATTTGCAAAAGCAGTTTGCGAGCCTCTTCCGGCACTGCCTGACTTCTTTCTTCGACCTGAATATCAACTATATTCGAGTGAAAAGACCCTAGCATTTTTATGAGCAATGAGCGCAAGGATTCATCGTGTTGCAAAGCTATCGCCACCTCTTCATCTGCCTGATCCAAATGGTATATTCTGAAGAAACTATATTTGAAATAATCGCGAATTTCGGTAAGGAGTTGACTTGCAATATTTCTAATAGAATAGGCTGCCAACACAGAGACTATTTTTGTAGTCGCTTCTTCAATTGCTTGCTTTTCTTTGGTGGATAATCCGATCCATGGCCCAAATTTTACGCTGTTCTTACCAGAGGCAACATCATATTCCCTCAAAAACACTCTGCGGGATTGATTGCCTTTATGGTATTGGCGCATTTCCTCTCGGCTAATATAATATGGCGTCAGATTTAACTGATAATTATATCTTGTGTCGCCGATGAAGAAGAATAGGTCGAACGAGGTTTCTTTGTCTTTGCAAGCGGGATCGAAAGCAAACTGATCGTAATGCAGTTTCCCATCCAAGTCACGAGGAATTTTGAAAGCAACATTTCTCAGAAAATCCAGTGCGAATAGAATATTGGTTTTGCCACTCCCGTTTGATCCGTAAAGTAAAAGAGCCTTAAGAATTCGAGTTCCTCCAACTTCTACAATCCAATCTTCTCCATATTTCTGATATTTGGATGCTACAAAAGAGACATCCACGTTTTCGCGGATGGAATAGAAGTTTGATATACGAATCTTTTCTATCATGCCGCAAAGTCAAGCCAAATATTTCACTCCACCAAATTTATCTGTAGAAAACGTACAGAAAAATTATTTTCAAAATTATTTTTGCGCCCCAACTGTTCAATTCCTGTAGTGTTCCTACATATTTGAGGCCGTTTGTCCTTAAATATCCCTATTGGTTGGGCTACGCTTGGTAAGTCGCGTTTGTCTAGTCCGGAAAAGTGTTGACCGTCAGATTCAACATTTTTCAGTAAAATGTGTGAATAAAACAAAAAATTCTGGGACGAATCCCAGATTTCGGCAATCAATGCCTGGCACAGCAGCGGAAAAAGTTTCAGTCAGATTGACGAGGAATACAATTTTGCGGTTTGGACATTGTTTACAATAGAAATGCAATCCCGGACTATCGCGGCACACGGTCAAGCATCAGCAAATGGATGCGCCGCATGACGAGAGCAATAATTCCCGGCTCCGGATGCCGGACAACAAAGGCTATATAGTCCCCGGCAACTCCGGCACAAACGACAAAAATGAAAGGAATGACAAAGAAAACCTCTCCCAAGGCCAGGCTCACGGATACCGAGTAGACCATACTGTATCTGACACGCAAGTTAAACGCCGTCACCAAAAAGATAGAGAAACTGGAGGCTGACTGGAAAAAGGCAGAGCTGCATGAAGAGTTCCAGAGTGGCGTCATCGCCGAATACAAGAAGCTTGTAAAGCCTGCGCAGTCAAAGAAATCAACTACCAAGTAGCCATGCGCTTGCGCATGTCCCGTGACCTGAGTGTCAGCGAGGCATGCGGGTTGCTTAGGGTGTTTTGTCCAAATTTCATTGTTCTTTTTGAAGTTTGTGAGTATCGAGAGAGGCTAAACATCGGGTGACTTAATGATTCAATCGGCAGATTGGAAATATTTAGGATTTTTTGAATTACACTGCAAAGATACGGCAGTGGATTGTATTAATTTTGCAGAATGAAACAGGAGAAGGTTCGCATATTGATGCGGGATGGTGTGGAAGTCGAGGCTTTTGCTCCGGTAGTACTGTCTGTAAGCCGGGCCACTGATATACCGGCATTTTATTCAGAATGGTTTTTCAATCGCTTGGAGGAGGGGTATTGCAAATGGCGCAATCCATTCAATGGCCTGGAAAGTTATGTATCGTTTCAGATAGTCCGGTTTATTGTTTTTTGGTCCAAAAATCCGGCTCCCTTGATTCCATACCTTGAAAGATTAAAGAGCAGAGGCATCAATTGCTATGTACAGTATACTCTCAATGATTATGAAGCTGAGAGACTGGAACCCGGTGTGCCCGATATAGAACAGTGCATCGAGAGCTTCCGACAATTGTCGGAGGCTCTCGGGGAATATGGCGTGGTGTGGCGGTTTGATCCGTTGATTCTGACGGACAACATCGGTATCTTCGAACTGTTGCGAAAAGTCAGCGATTTGGCAGAGATACTTCATAAGTATTCCGACACGCTCGTTTTCAGTTTTGCCGACATCGCCGGTTATCGCAAGGTAGGCCGTAATCTGACGGCGCATGGAATCAGCTATGAGGAATGGACGGAAGCAAACATGAGGGAATTTGCTTCGCGCCTCTCGCAGCTTAACAAAGAGTGCGGTTGGAATCTGAAACTGTGCACCTGCGCGGAGAAGATTGACCTGTCTGAGTTTGGGATAGAACATAGCCGTTGTGTCGATGATGAGCGCATCGCCCGCATCGCTCATCTGGACGATGTCTTGTTGTCTGAACTCGGACTGCAAATTCACGAGCCCTCTTTCAGTCTGTTCGGAGATATTGAGGATCTTTCTCCCGGCGCCATCCGCCTTACGGAAAGTAAGTATGCCCTACGTCTCTCAAAGAGAAAAGATTCAGGCCAGCGTCAGCTTTGCGACTGTATTAATTCGAAAGACATTGGTCAGTACGACACATGTCCTCATGGATGTCTCTACTGCTACGCCAACACGTCGCCCGAATCGGCACGCCGCAATTATTCCCGCCATAATCCCGATTCCGAAACAATAATATGGTAAAAAACATGAAAATGATGAAGTTGATAACATATGATTCATTGCTTGCACAGGCGTCAGAGTATATCCTGAGCTTTCCGGAGGCAAAGCAAAATCGCTTGCCCTGAGTGCCACGCGAGGGGAACATCCTACGGTATATCTATCTCTCAGCGCAGGTGCCGATAAGAGCGCGTTCCTTAAATTTTCGGGGCTGCAGGGGCTCGCATAGCGACATCACCACAAAGGGCAGGCACATTGCAAAATAAGTGATGCTGAAATTGGTCAGCCGCCAATGGTGCATGAGATGTATGGACACGTAAACATACGACAACACGGTACACAACTCCATCATTATGGCAGTCAGCGTGTAGAGCCTGTGCCTGTTGCCATTCCATAACAGTGAGAATCCTACGGCCATAGCTGTCATGACGGCATATCCCCAACCGGGAAGCCAGAGCGTCTGCATTTGCATCGGACCGTAACCTTTGATGAAAAACACTTCCGGATCCCACAGCGCAAACGGCGCGAACGAAGCGGCAAGGGTCAAGAAGAAAACGGCTACCATTCCGGCCATTCGTTTCCATCCAATCCTGAGCCAGAAGGGCATCAGCAATATGCCGCACGGAAGCAGAGCGACGATTCTCGTTGACCCGAGAAGACCTGCCACCACGGAGACTGCCACCCAGTGTCGTCGCAACCATGTGGCGCTTAGATGCTTGGCGCCGTAGTTGACTGCCGCAGCTGTCAGAAAGAGATTGGACATAAGATCGCTGCGGCATATCCCCTCATACCACACCGCCGGCGACATCACAAGCAGGAGCATCACAAGGGCCATGGCCCTTCCTTGGTCCTATGAGCACCGTATGCTTTATGGGCTCAACCGCAACGGCACTGTTAGGGAAATCTGAAAGGGTTAGGAAAACATCAACATTCATATTGTCAATGGTTGGCTTTCTCTGTATATTTGTAATAATTATACCATGTCTATGGGCTACATTCACATTATAATTTGCGTCCAAGAACGGAAAGTCCTCCATTTATTGTCGAATGTAGTGGATATGCCGGAATTTTCCGGCAATGGAATTCGCAGATATGTCGAATGCAATAACAAGCTTCACCATCTCATCGTAGCAGTAAGTCCATTTTATCCTGAAGAAGGACGTGGGAAAAGAATGGATGAATTTGCGGAATCACTCGAGGAATTCAGAAAAGTGTATTATTTTCAGAAGCATGTAGAGGATTGGGATAAAGACTATAGTTGCCAGATTCGAATTCTATCCAATAGATAGAGGCACATCGGAAAGTACATCTTTGTGTCCCGGGGAGTGGCTTCCGGTTGTGAACTATAGGGGATGACTGTCGTTATAAGATTACTATGAAACACGAAGTTGAGATTAAACGGGCATATGATCCAGCCTCCCCCGACGATGGCTTTCGGGTATACATCGACCGACTGTGGCCGCGGGGATTGTCGCACGCCACTTTCCATTACGACCTTTGGGATAAGGAAATAGCGCCATCCACCGAGCTTAGGGAATGGTTTCATTCGTCACCCGACTCTCTTTGGCCCGAATTTGAAAGCCGATATAGAGCCGAGCTTGAAGCCAACCCGGCCTTCAAGTCTCTGCTCGCCACGATATCCGACAAACCTAAAGTAACTCTTCTATATTCCTCTCATGACCGTGCGCATAACAATGCCATAGTGGTCCGGCAACTACTTGCCGCCGCCGGTTGGCTGCCCCGGGTATAAAACGGGTAGGATGGTTGGAGTTTGGTGGTGTCGGAGAAAAGTATTGTTTTTGTTTATAGGATTGCGCTCTAAGCTCAATTGCTCTGGAGGAGGGGAAGGTATTGGCCATATCCTTCTGATTCCATTTCCGACTTGGGGATGAAGCGGAGCGAGGAGCTGTTGATGCAATAGCGCAATCCTCCCGAGGATTCCGGCCCGTCGGTGAATACATGGCCGAGGTGGGCATTCCCGGTTGCGCTGCGTACCTCCACGCGTCTCATGCCATGTGAATTGTCGGGATGCTCGGTCACGACATCAGGCGATATCGGCTTGCTGAAGGCTGGCCAGCCGCAGCCTGAGTCGAACTTGTCGGCGGATACGAACAGCGGCTCGCCCGTGGTGACATCCACGTATATTCCCTCGCGAAACTCTCGGTCATATTCGTTCGTATACGGCCGTTCCGTAGCGCCAAGCTGTGTCACGGCATACTGCTCGGGAGTCAGACTACGGCGCAGTTCCTCGTCAGACGGCCGTTGATACTTGCCTTTTTGTTGCGCATGAGAATCTCTGGCTTGTGCCGCCATGCGCATAAGCTCCCGACTTATGTGGCAGTAGCCGCCGGGATTCTTCTCCAGATACGCTTGATGATAATCTTCGGCAGGGTAGAAGTTGGCAAGAGGCTTTACCTCCACCACAACAGGACGGGTATATTTCTTCTGTTCGAGGGCCACGGCGCGGTCAATCACGGTGCGGTCGGCGGTGTCGGTATAATATATGCCGGTGCGGTATTGTGTGCCGGCATCGTTACCCTGACGGTTCAGAGAAGTGGGGTCGATGGTCTTGAAATAGAGGTCAATCAGAAAGGGCAGCGACACGGAGTCGGCATCATACGTCACCCTTACTGTCTCCGCAGCGCCGGTGGCGCCGCCGCACACTTCCCTATATGAAGGCGAAGGCACTGAGCTGTTGGCATAACCGGCCTCGGTTTCCTTCACTCCGGGCACAAGCGAGAAGAAATGCTCCGTGCCCCAGAAGCATCCCCCGGCAAAATATATTTCGTGCATATCCATATCAGCATTTTATTAAGTAAGTCGTGGAAATTATTTTGTATTATCGGGGAGCATTATTTCAGCCGATTTTTCCTCGAAGATGAAGGAGTGTAGCGAGATACACGACTGAAGATGAGAGGGAAAAGCGGCGAAATAATGCCGCCGATAATGCAAAGCTTCAAATCCATAATAATGCGTAATAATTTTCATGACTTACCTATCAGCGTCGCCCGCAGCATAATGCCTTGCGCAGCCGCCGAGCAACATACATATCGCTATGACAATAACCCTCATCATTCTCTTCAACGCCGCGAACGCCGCGAATGTTTCTCCGCCACGATAAGAAGCATGAGTATCGTATTCGGGATTTTTTGCTAATTTTGCAAAAAAACAATGAACATTGAAGTCGGAATCTTCTTTATGATAACAGGTAAGAATCACACATACATAAGGCAGTAAAACCACTATATGTCACAAAAAAATCATTACAATGGCTTGACCGATGCGGAAGTGTCGGAGAGCCGCCGTAAAAATGGCGTCAATATTCTGACGCCTCCCGAGAAGGATCCGCTATGGAAGCGGTTCCTCGAAAAATTCGGCGACCCGCTGATCATCATCCTTATGATTGCGGGTGCGTTGTCAATCGGCATCTCATGCTATGAGTTCTGGGGTCTGGGCCAGGGCGCAGGAGTATTCTTCGAGCCTATCGGAATATTTATCGCCATTCTCCTTGCCACAGGACTGGCTTTCATCTTCGAGCTGAAGGCTGATAAGGAATTTGCCTTGCTCAATCAGGTGAACGACGATGAGCCGGTGCAGGTGATCCGCAACGGCAACGCCATGCAGATTCCCAAGAAGGATGTAGTGGTAGGAGATATCGTGATTCTCAACACCGGAGAGGAAGTCCCGGCCGACGGCGAGCTGTTGGAGGCCGTCATGCTCAATATCGACGAATCTACCCTTACCGGCGAACCGATATGCCATAAGACAACCGACCCGGCTGAATTTGACAAGGATGCCACCTTCCCGAGCAATCATGCCATGCGCGGCACAAAGATTATGGAGGGTCATGGCGTGATGCGCGTGCTGGCCGTCGGCGACAAGACCGAGAACGGAAAGGTGTTCGAGGCTGCTCAGATTGACGACAGTGTCAAGACGCCCCTTAACGAGCAACTCGACGGCCTCGGCGACCTCATCACTAAGATTTCTTACGGTTTTGCCGCTGCCATAATCATCGGACGCATCGTGATGTACTTCATCAACGTGCCTGAATTTGAGTGGGTATCGTTCCTTGCCTACTTCCTCCAGACCCTGATGGTGGCCGTCACCCTCGTGGTTGTCGCCGTACCCGAAGGTCTCCCTATGGCGGTGACTCTTTCGCTTGCCTACTCCATGCGTCGTATGCTCAAGACCAACAACCTCGTACGCAAGATGCACGCCTGCGAGACAATGGGCGCAACCACCGTAATATGTACCGACAAGACCGGTACGCTGACCCAGAACCAGATGCAGGTGGCCCAGACCAACTTCTATGGCAATCCTTCCGACGATGTGCTGGTAGAAGGCATAGCCGTAAACTCAACAGCTCAGCTCGATTTGTCCGGCGACAAGGCTCAGGTGCTCGGCAATCCTACCGAAGGGGCTCTGCTCCTCTGGCTGCGGAAACGCGGCATCAATTATCTTGATGTCAAGGAGAAGGCGCAACGTATCGAGGAACTTCCTTTCTCTACGGAGCGCAAGTATATGGCAACTGTCGTCAGGTCGGCTACCGGAAAGAGTATTCTCTATGTGAAGGGTGCTCCCGAGATCATCTTCGGCATGTGTAAGAATACGGCCGGTGTGACGAAGCAGGAGATTGACGCCCAGCTCCTCGAATATCAGAACCAGGCCATGCGTACCCTCGGTTTCGCATACCAGGTGCTCAACGCCGGCGACAAGACCATCGAGAACAGCAAAGTCGTTGCCGATAATCTGACATTCCTCGGAATCGTAGCTATTTCCGATCCCGTCCGTTCAGACGTTCCATTTGCCGTAAAGGAAGTGATTGACGCCGGAATCAAGGTCAAGATCGTGACCGGCGACACTCCCGGAACCGCCAAGGAAATAGGTCGTCAGATCGGCCTTTGGAACGATGCTGCCGATGGCGACCGCAACATCATAACCGGCACGGAGTTTGCCGAGCTTTCCGACGAGCAGCTCAAGGAGCGCGTCGGCGACCTGAAGATTATCGCCCGTGCCCGCCCGATGGACAAGAAACGTCTCGTGGAGGCTCTTCAGGCCAACAACGAGGTGGTGGCCGTGACAGGCGACGGCACAAACGATGCCCCGGCTCTCAAGACAGCTCACGTAGGTCTCTCCATGGGTGACGGCACTTCCGTGGCCAAGGAAGCCTCCGACATTACCATCATCGACAATTCGTTCTCTTCCATAGGTCGCGCTGTGATGTGGGGCCGCTCGCTTTTCCAGAACATCCAGCGTTTCATCCTCTTCCAGATGACGGTGAACGTGGCTGCCTGCTTCATTGTCCTTTTCGGTGCATTCATGGGGATGCAGTCGCCTCTGACCGTAACTCAGATGCTTTGGGTGAATCTGATTATGGATACCTTCGCCGCCATGGCACTGGCATCGCTGCCCCCGTCGCAGTCGGTAATGAAAGAGAAACCCCGCTCACGTGAGGCATTCATCATCAACCGCCCGATGTGGAAGTCAATCATCGGAACAGGAGGCATATTCTTCCTCCTGCTGCTCGGTCTCCTCTACTACTTCGAGCATACCGATATAGACTGTCTTACGGAGGTAGGCAAGGTTGCCATGGGAGCCAACACCGGACTCAGCGGCTATGAGCTTTCGCTCTTCTTCACGATTTTCGTGTTCCTGCAGTTCTGGAACATGTTCAACGCCCGCGCATTCGAGACCGGACGCTCGGCATTCCACTTCAAAGGCTGCGGCGGTTTCGGCCTGATCGCCCTTGTGATTATGCTCGGCCAGGTGCTGATAGTAAGCGTAGGCGGCGACTTCTTCAACGTAGAACCCCTCAAATTCATCGACTGGGTGATCATCATCTGCGGCACCTCCCTCGTCCTCTGGATAGGCGAACTTATCCGCCTCTTCAAGAAATAAATCCACATAGCCCATAGTTGAGTATTTGTCTCAGACAAATATTCCGCTATGGGCTTCTTATTTTTTGTCGTAAACGCGAAAAACTCTCGTGGCAGCCCGTAGCATCATTATATGCGGGCTGCCGCGACAATATTTCAAGCACCATAAGCGCTCATGCCATTTATTATTTGGTCTTCTGGGGGAGATTCGCTAATTTTGCTTAATATGCAATAGTAGTTATGTATGTGTGATAAGTAAACCAGGAAAAGCTCAGGACGCAATGACTATAACACCCAATGACATATATAAGCTGATACTGCAAGGAGAGAGCGCTTCAATCGAGATTAAGAAGTGTTCAGAAAACGTGCCTCGTTCGGTATGGGAAACGTATTCCGCGTTTGCCAATACGCGTGGTGGAGTAATTCTTCTTGGTATTACCGAACATAAGGGGCGCCCTCTTGAATCGCGATATGAGATTACGGGAGTCTCTGACCTCGATAAAATCGAGACCGACTTCTTCAATATCCTTAATAACCGTCAGAAAGTAAGCCGTAATATTTTATTTGACAGCGATTTCAGGCCTGTTGAAGTCGAAGGGAAGACAGTAATTTATATATCGGTCCCGGAAGCAGACTATCATAAGAAACCAATCTACATCAACGATGATATTGTTGATGGCTCCTATAAACGTAGTCACGAGGGCGACCGTCGGCTCAATCGAGAGGAATTGGCTATGATGCTACGTGACAGTACCGATGATATAGACAGTCAGATTTTGGAGCATTATGGGATGGATGATATTGACGGTGAAACGTTGCGTGGATATCGTCAGGTATTCGATACCGCGAATCCCGGACATGCTTACAAGAATCTTGACAACAAGGAATTCCTTTACAGGATGGGCGGCTACGACTATGACCGACATAAGGAAACGGAAGGACTGACTATTGCCGGACTGATGATGTTCGGAAAAGGAACGCCTATCGAGAAGCGATTTCCTTTGTTCAGAATGGACTATCTCGACTTAACCGGTGTAAAGCCGGGTGGAGATCTGAAATGGAACGACAGGCTCACATACGATGGCCGCTGGGAAAACAATCTCTACAATTTTGTAACAATGACCATGCGAAAACTCCTATTCACACTACCTTCCGAAGGACGAATAGTAGGGGAAGCACGTCGTGACGGAGGTCCATTATATGACGGTATTCGTGAAGCGATTATCAATTCCGTGACTTACTCTGATTTTCAGACTGAAGGCGTACTGCGAATTGACCGCCGAGACAATGAAATAATCCTGCGAAACCCAGGTTTGCTAAGGATTTCTGCTAAACGTATTTATAACGGTGACTTTACCCATGCCAGAAACCGAAATATCCAGAAGATGTTCCGTATGATTGGCTACGGAGACAACATCGGTTCCGGATTTCAGAAAATACTTACAGCCTGGAATACTCTCGGATTCCTCCGTCCCGAACTCAAAGAACTCGAGGATGTCAAGGAGGTATGGCTTTCGCTTCCGCTTTTTGGAACAAATAATCTTGTTGGAACAAGTAATAAGGAAGAAGGAACAAGTAATAAGGAAGAAGGAACAAGTAAAAATGATTCAACTGTAAAGCTCGATTCTGAGAATGGAAGCGGCATCGAAGGGCAAGCAAATGAGGATTTGGGGCAAGAAAAAGGGCAAGTAAATCACTGTGAGGGGCAAGAAAATGAGGATTGGAGGCAAGAAAAAGGACGAGAAAACCTCTGTGAGGGGCAAGAAAATAAAGGTTTGGAGCAAGTAAAGAAACAAGTAAAGGAACAAGTAAATTTATCAGAGAAACAAAAGGAGGTATTGATTTATTTTCTTGACCATCCGTCAGCAAGCTTAAAAACTTGTACGGAAGCGACTGGCGCGTCTGCCAAATCAATTCGATACACTTTCAAAAAGGTAAGAGACTGGCTGGAAATTCGTCATGAAGGGCCTGATAAAACCGGAAGTTGGTCATTTAAACTAATTGAAAAGGAATAATTGGAAGTAGAGTTTTAAGGAACGCGCTCTAAAGCATTAGAGAATTAAAGGGAGGAGAGTGCCGGCTGGGAATGGTAGCGTCTCTTTCCGAACTTATAGGGTGGCGTGGCTGTTGTCTTAGTAGATAATACAAGCCGGTATGGCACACGATATCCTATTGTTTCTGGCGGGACTCGCTCTCATCATTGCCGGTGGCAATTATGTCACGACGGGAGCTTCCACTATAGCGAGACACTTCCGTCTGTCTCCTCTGCTGATAGGGGTCACGGTTGTGGCCTTCGGCTCGTCGGTGCCCGACTTAGTGGTCTGTCTCAGTTCCACCGTCAAGGGACATTCAGAGTTGGCCCTGTGTGATGTGGTGGGTTCCAATATCATCGACATACTTCTGGCCACGGGGCTTGTGTGTCTGATACGTCCCGTGAGCTTTGGCGGCGTCTCGCGGTATTTCGACCTCCCGATGCTCGCGCTTTCCTGTCTCGCCATTTTCTTCTGTGGCGACGATATCCTCATAGACCATGCCGCCGGCAATACCGTAGACCGTTCCGACGGTCTTATGCTCCTCTCCATCTTCGTGATATATATGGCGATGAACGTCTACCTCAACCGCGCACCCGCTAAGCCGGGAAGCAGTGAGCCCGCGGCACGCTCAGACGCCGCTCCCGCCGGCAATATATGGGTGGCCGTCCTGCAGCTGGTGGCAAGTCTCGCCGTGCTCATAGTAGCCGGCAACTGGTTTGTCGACGGTGCCTCCGGAATAGCGGAAAAGGCAGGCCTCTCCGAAGGCCTTGTGGGCCTTACGATAGTGAGCCTCGGCTCCGCCGCACCCGACATCGCCACCTCCGTGATTGCCGCTATCCGCAAGGAGACAGGCATCGCCATTGGCAACCTGCTGGGCGCCTGCATATTCAACGTCTTCTTCATCATGGGTGTCTGCTCACTGGTAAAGCCGCTCAATGTCTCCACCATCTCCACGCTTGACTTCGGCGTGTTGGTAGCCGGCGGGGTCCTGGTATGGCTCATCTGCGCCATCAGAGGCAAGCTGGGCCGTGTGGTCGGCTCCACCCTCATAGCCTTGTACACCGCATATCTCGTCAAGCTTATCCTCGACTTCATTCACTGACTTGGGGAATGCCGGGCCAGCTCAGGATGCGGCGGCGCATCTCGCCGATTTCCAGAATGCCGCAGGCAAAGCCCTTGCGGATAAGCTCCTGGGGCAGATGCTCGTCGTATTTGTCGAAAACCAGGTTCTCGTTGGGATATACAAGATCAAGCGGGTCGAAGTCCTTGGCGACCTCCTCCTTGACGACGCTGAAGAACTCCTGCGCCGAAGCCTTCATAGAGAACTGCATGAAGTAAGGGCGATGCGACTGCAGCCCTCTTATACCCAGCCTTGCCGCGCACTTTATCTTCAGGAATCGTTCGAGAGCTATCGAGGCATATGTGCCCAGCCATGGGAATAGCGCCCACATTGAGCCTCCGATGTTGACGAGAGGGTGGCTGTCCATACCGGCGGCCATGAATTCTTTGCGGGCCGTGGCCAGCCGTGCCGCGGCCTGCGGCCGCAGATAGGGATATACCTTCTCCTCCCGCAGCACGCGGTACATCCTCTCCAGGATGCGCGTATGTATGTCGCCGGCAACATCCCCGAAATATGCCGGGATTATGCCGTTGACAAGCGTGCAGTAGATTTCTTGCTTCTGATGGTCTATCTCGTCGACTACCCACACGCGCCCCGCTATGGCTATCTTGTTGCCGACAGGCGGCGGCTTGACCACCGTGCCCAGCTGCTCCGACCCTGACCGCACATGGTACTCCACATTCTCCTGAAACACGGCATAGAACTTGTAATCGTTCACAATTCTCTCGCCGTTGATGCCGAGAATGAGGCCGCCGGTTTCCGTGCGCTGTATATGTCCTGTTTCGAGCAGATGGCGCAGGAGGGTTCTGAAATCTTCCTGGCTGATGTTGCCGAAAGGGGAGAGGGTCAGCACACGCGAAGCAAGTTCGCGAGGTGACATCTCGCCGTGGGCGGCCAGAGTGCTCATGGTCTGGTGATAGAGGAGGCTGAAAGGCATCCTGCCGGTACGCGGCGGCTCTACCCACCGCTCCTCGATATAGAGCTGCACCAGGGCTATCCCCTGGATGAGATACCATGGTATGCGCTCCGGGAGCATAGCCCGCGATTCGGGATATTCCTCGCGCATCACGAACCACATCTCCGACGGATTGCCGCGCCGTCCCGTGCGACCCATGCGCTGCAGAAATCCCGATACCGTGAAGGGAGCGTCTATCTGGAATGCCCGCTCCAGCCGTCCTATGTCTATGCCTAACTCAAGAGTGGCCGTGGCGCATACCGACATCAGCGAGTCATCATCCTTCATGTCGAATTCGGCACTCTCCCGGTAGGATGCCGACAGATTGCCGTGATGTATCAGAAAGCGTTCCGGCTCATGCTTCTCCCGGCAATACATGCGCAGGTTCTGGCATACCAGCTCGCATTCCTCGCGCGAGTTGGTGAATACGAGGCATTTCCGTCCGCGGGTATGTTCGAAGATGTAACCCATGCCGGGGTCGGCATTGTCGGGAGCAGTGTCGGTAGGAGCTTCCAGCGGCAGAGGGTTGCCGGCGGCAGGTGTCGCGGCGTCGGCCTGGGGACCGTGGTTGTAGAAATGCGCCATCGACAGCCGCCATATCTCCTTGCATCTTTCGAAACGGGGTATGACGGTTATTCTGTTGCTGCCGGCGCCGAGCATGGCGGCGGCCAGCTCCGGGTTGCCTATGGTTGCCGACAGCCCTATCCTCCGCGGCGAGCATCCCGCCACACGACACAGCCGCTCTATCAGCGCGAAAGTCTGCAGGCCACGGTCGCAGCGCAGCAGCGAATGGACCTCGTCAATCACGATGAAACGCAGGTCGCCGAACAGCGACGGCACCTCCATGTGCTTGTTGATGAGCATCGACTCCAGCGATTCAGGCGTGATCTGAAGAATGCCCGAGGGGTTCCTGAGGAGTTTCCTTTTAGCCGACTGCGGGGCGTCGCCATGCCAGCGGGTCACGGTTATATCCTCCATGGCGCAGAGGTCGTCGAGACGTTGGAACTGGTCGTTGATAAGCGCTTTCAGAGGGGCTATGTATAGAATGCCCACCGATGCCGAAGGGTCTTCGTCGAGGAGGGTGAGGATGGGGAAGAAAGCGGCTTCCGTTTTTCCGGAGGCCGTGGAGGCGGTTAGGAGCACGTTGGCGTCGGTGTTGAATATGGCGTCGGCGGCGGCGTTCTGCACACCGCGCAGCGACTGCCACCCCGAGCTGTATATGTACTCCCGGATAAAGGGGGCGTATCTGTTGAAGGCATCCATATCGTCAGATTTCGAACTCGAGGAAGTCGTCGGCGGCTTTGTCGGAGATGGCCTCCGACTTGGCGTAGGCGAACTCCTCCGAGTCGATTATCGACTGCATCTGCAGGTCGGGATGCTGGTACATGAGGTCGAGGAGCTCTATAAAGTCGCGGATCACCTCGCGGGGGGTGATGTTGCTGTCGGCGCCTATGCGGCTGAACTCAAGCTTTATGAAAGCAGCCAAGTCGTCGGCGGTGAGACGCCGCGGATAACCGTACAGAGAGGCGTGCATGTCGGCGAGTTTCTCGGTGAGCACGAGCATTTCCTCGGCGGTGAGCGGCTCGAGGCGTATTATGGGGGCGAGCATGTCGCGAACGCCGGGACGCGAGAACTTCCCCTCGGCAAGCCGCGAGCGCAACGCCTCATAGCTGAACACTCCGCGACGCCGGTCCTCCACGGTCTGTGGCGTGGCGCCCATGATGATGCCCAGATAGTGGGCCTTCCCCTGGAGTGTGTCGTTGTACATCGTCAGTATCTTCTCGTAATTGTTCTGGCGTGTCAGCGACTGAGGTATCTTGTAGATGTTCACCAGCTCGTCGATCATGAGAATGAGCCCCGTATAGCCGGCCATGCGGAAGAAGGCGGCGAATAGCTTGAGGTATTCGTACCAGTTGTCGTCGGTGATGATTATGTTTACGCCCAGCTCTTTTTTGGCCTCGGTTTTTGTGGAATATTCGGCGCGGAACCAACGAGTCACGGCGCTCTTCCTGTCGTCGTCGCCCTCGATGTAGGCATGGTAATATGCGGAGATGAGGCGAGCGAACTCAAAGCCGTAAACCATCTCGCTTAGGGATGAGGTCACTTCGTGGATTTTTCTGTCGACCACCGGTGTGAGAGCCGGGTCGTCGGGAGAGAGGCCGCTGTCGGCCATGGCCTGCGACTGCACGCCACTGATCCATCTGTCGAGCACCAGGGTGAGGGCACCTCCCTCGGGACGCGTTTTCGTGGCAAGGTTGCCGATGAGCTCCCGGTAGGTAGCCAGCCCCTGACCCCGGGTCCCCTGAAGACGTCGCTCCGGCGACAGGTCGGCATCGGCCACGATAAACCCCCGGTCCATGACGTAATTGCGTATGGTCTGCAGCAGAAAACTTTTCCCCGAGCCGTAGCGCCCTACGATGAAACGGAAGGAAGCGCCACCCTCCGAGATAATCTCGACATCATGCAGAAGCGCCTCTATCTCGTTCTTGCGCCCTACGGCTATGTATGGCAGCCCTATGCGAGGTACTACCCCGCCTTTCAGAGAGTTCAATACGGTCTGCGCTATCCTGCGCGGCACTTTCCTCTTGTCTTCCATTATATCGGTTGTCGCAAATTAAAAATCAATGGTTAAACAAATCTCTTACGTCGTCGATGTAATCCTCCACGATATGCATATGCCCCGCCTCGTCGGTCTCCACTATATTGTCGCCTATGTCGTCGAAGAATCGTGCGTTTATGTTGTCGGCGGCTATGGAGGGCATGAGGTTCATTTCCTTGAGTAATGGAGCGGGGTCGGAGCCGTCGAGCAATACCGCCACTATGCGGAGCTCCGCATCGGCTGGAGCTGGGGATGCGGGGGTATTGTCGGCGGCGGTTTCCCGGGTGGGGGGAGGGGTCGGTATGGCTTCCTGTTCGGCGGCGCGCTCCTCGTCGGTAAGCAGACTCTCCCGCGTGCTTGCCGCGGCGGTGCGTATGTCGGCAAGCTTGCTCATGTCGATCTTTATGCTCTGCAGCCGCTCCTCGCGTTCCCGCTCCTCCTCGGAAGCTATCGCCTGCTGTATATATGGCTCCGCCCATCTCTGGTCGGCGTTATCCTTCAGCAGCCTGCCGGTGCGCAGATAACACCGCAGCAACCGATCGGCAGCTCCGATGTATTGACCGAAGATGTGGAGATGGAAGTAGTAGCTGTCATAGCGGAATGTGTACCAGTTGGAACCAATGACGCGGTATTCATGGTGGCTGTCCAGACGATAGATATAGCCGGAGCTGATATTCTCGCGCATGTGATAGACGGCATTGGAGAAGGGATAGTAGAAAAGCTTCGACATATGGCCGAATACGGCGTCGAAAAGGTCTCTGCCGCTTGCATCGCGATAATTTTTCACGCCGTAGCGCCAAGCGGCGGCGAACAGTCGTAATCCGCGGTCGCCGGCGGCTGTCAGTACCGGACTTTTCGACATCCTCTTCGGGGCGAAAACCAGTATGGCCTTGGCCACTTCGCTGTCGGTGTGGGCATCGGGGTCTTTCAGCACGCCGAGGGCCTTGTCGCGGATTTGCTCCTCACTGCCGAGATAGCGCCGGGCTCGGTCCGGACTCACATTGTGGACTATGCATACCTCCAGCATCCATTTGTGCAGGTTGCGCTTCATGACCCCGTCGCCGAAGCCGGCAAGCAGGAACCGCTGTTCGAACTCCTCCAGCTTGTCGAGAATCTCTTCCGCCGTGTCGGACCCTATGCCGTTGATGGTCTCGTAGAGATAGAGGTAGGCGAACGACAGGGGACATCGCTGAGTGTCGCCGGCGCGATAGACGGTGCGCCATGTGAAGTAACCCCGCAGCTGGGTGGTGGTCAGCAGCTGGTAGGTGGGATAGTATAATTTCAGATTTCCGGAAAAGGGCTTGTTGTCTTCGAAATCGGCCATGAAGAGAGCCTGCCGGTAGAAGATTTCGTCACGGCTCTGGTAGGGGTAATGATATTCGCTTCCAATATTTCGCAGCTTTGCGAGGCGCGATTTTACAGGGTCTATGGCAGAGGCGCGTATCACACCTGCCGGCATCAGCGGAGTGGCTCCAAACACCTTCCCCGCGTCAGTCCCCGGACTGTCCAGCTCAATGGCATAGCCGCTGCCGTCGGCGGCCGCACTATACTCCGCCGGCTTCACCTTTCTCTGATTGTCCGTATGGCCCATATTTATCGATGACAAGATGGCTGAATCCGCTTCTAAGTAACTGGTCGAAATTATTTTAATGTTTATTCGAGGATGATTTTTAGAAGATTTTTCTCTGTGAAGAAGGAGTGTGGCGAGCCACATGACTGATGAACAGAGGAAAAGATTCAAAAA
>Ga0073906_1002637_pt1 | contig 22888 bp, 18 predicted proteins | sample Inofromicrocosms_FD_65485 | JGI IMG/M metagenome (GOLD analysis project Ga0073906, IMG submission 65485) | Mouse cecum microbial communities from Vienna, Austria - Inoculum for glucosamine and mucus D2O microcosms | ecosystem: Host-associated > Mammals > Digestive system > Large intestine >...
TGTAAAACCAACTGATAATTTCCGCTTGCTCTTCTTCGGGCATAATAAATCGAAACATATCCCAAAAAATATCTTCGTCATCGTCAGTGCGGAACTTATCTAAAAACTTTTCCCACTGCGCTTCCGCTCTCGCCTCGTCGCTTTCGTTAGCGCCGCTTATAACCTCATCTATTTTTGCAAGACGCTTTGCGACATAACTTTGCGTTTTGCCGAGTTCTTCCGCTATCTCGGTTTGTGTGCTATCGTCTATATAGTACAACTCATAAATCCTTCTATCTTCTTCCGATAGTACCGTATCCAATTCAACAAGACGGTCAAATTGATACTCCGTTACTTCGCACGACGAAAGCTTACCCCTATCGTAGAAGTAATATAGAAGCATTCCTTCGGTCGCCGCAGGCTGTCTCTCTTTATTCAGTTTATACGCGCGTGTTTCGGGCATAGTTAATCCTCTATTTCCAATTGATATTTATCTGGGCTTATTCTATATTTACTTATGGGAATACTTAATTTTTTAGCGACACCACTTATTAAGCATTCATTATCTTTTGAAATATTTGCCCCTAAATAAATATGAGATATTGTATGTAAATCAAGCAAATGCCCATCAATAAGTTGGCTTTGATGATTGACGATTCTCCATTCTTCTTCATAATCCCACTTATTACTTTTACTTAATAAAAGCATAGTTAACTCGGGGACATAATCTAAAACATTGTTTAATTTAATCTCTTGTGGATTTGAAAAATCAAATAGTCCCATAGGAAGCGATGGTCTTTCAACTGAATATAATACAGGAAGAAGATTTACAAGTGCATCCCAGTTCCTACATTTTTCAAAGTTATACTCAACACAGAATCCGGTATGCTTGTTTGCATAATGTGACCACATAAGAATTGAATCTGATAATTTTGAAAAGCACGTTATAGCAAATTATTTATTTACTGACTCCTTTAATTTTTCAGTTATTGGTATCAACTTTTTGCGGGCATCTTCTAAATCTTTTCTTATCTTGACCCCATTAAAGCCACCCATATTTGATACTTTTTCTAACTTTTCTATCAAACTGTTAGACTTCATTACATCGTTTAGTTGTTTTAATTTATCTATGTTTTCTGTTGTAATATTTGCGCCCATAGAACTTAACATATCCGGATTTTGAGCAATAGCGGAAATAATGTCTGGATATAGATCATTCAATGGGAGTTGACTTAAATCAACGGGCGAACTTGTACTCCCTATCAATCCCAAAAATTGCGTTGCGAAGCTCACATCTAAAAAAGAAGACAATACGGCTTGCTGAATTTCAGATTCCGATATCTTTCCGCCATTGACCATTTTAGGCATAAGCTTTTGAAATGCCGGCGCAGTAATCAATAGTTTTATTAACTTAAGTTCTTTAATATCTGTTTGTATTTCAGTTTGGTTATCAAATAAGATTTGCTTTATGCAGTCTTTAATTAATTGTTCATTTTCTCCGCTAACCGAAATATCACTGTCTATAAGCACGGGCAAATAAGCTTCAATAATTTTATCCAAAGATATACTAACGGCACAATCAAACGGATCGTTAAATCTTTCAGGTTTTGAAAAATGAACCACACCGTTTTTTAAGTTTTCTATAGCATACTCATCTTCGAAAGAGTAGTATTTATACAGCTTGCCATCAAACTTTGACACCTTATCCCAAATAATAGCCGGAGAAGGCTTTTCATTGCTACTGAAAATTGTTTTCAGAAATTCATATACCCAAACTTTATCTTCCAACTTGTTCTCCTCCGTTGATTAGTCCTCTTGCATTTTTCTTTTCAAACACTTGGGACATATTATTTCGTCCTCTGTTTCAAAAAGCTCACCGCATTCGCAACAACGAGTCAACTCTTTAGCCCCTCGTTGAAAGCCGCAATGAAAACATTTATAAATTCCTTCTTTTTCGATGTACACTAATTGTTCTTCGCCACAATTTGGACATTCATATAACGGAAACTCTTCACCGTCTTTCACGCATTCGTATTCGCTAATATCCAATACATCAGATATATACTCTTTTGCTCTATCTGCATACCTGTAATTAACATACACTTCGTTTGTTATCCAATCTTTATAAGCCTCTGTTCCGTCAATATCATAAAGATTGATACAGTGTTCTATGAATACACAATGTGCATTTTTTATAAACCGATAATCCGTCTTTATTTGAGGATCGCTGTCCCTATACTTACTTATTCCTAAATTACATAAAAAATTAATATCTACTTCCGAAAGTGAGAAATCAACAATAAAATTATCTACTTCGCAATCAACGTGGAAATAATCAAATCTATAGTGATTCAATAAAAATTTAATGTAAGCTTTTTCTAAATGTTTATTTAACGCATTTTGTATTCTTGCTATGTAAGAAATAATTGCGTTTGCACTACTTTCCAAATAATCGATGTCTATATTCCCTTTACCGGTTGCGTGAGCATAATCATCTCGCTCTTTAACATACTTCCCCAATATTGCAACTTCCGATTCATTCATTCCCAACGCATAAAAAACTTTGAAAATTTCTTTTTCCGGTATTTTGCTAAAATCGTAAATACTTGTATAACCTTCTATGCTCGGCTTATCGTCTCTGCCATGATACGCATTGATAGGATAATAAACCAAATCGACTGCTTGTGGATAAAAAAGGTATGCTTTATTTACCGAATAATACACATAACTCATAAATATTAAGTGCATATAGAAAAAACAAACTTGATAATTACCAGTAGTAAAATTATCTTTTACGGTTTTAATCAAATCGGATAAATATTGATCATACGTTCCCTCTTCGTAATTTACAGCTTCTTTGGGAAAATATGATAAAACTGTACCTATACTTTCATCTATTATATAGCGCATTGCTAATCTCCCCAAACTTCGGAAAGCTTATCTTTAATTTTTTGTTCACTTACAACAATTTGTTTTTTATATTCAATAATCTCGTTCTCGATATCTTCAATTTCCGCAACGATTTGCCTTTGAATTTCGATAGGAGGTAGCGGAATTTCCAAACCACGTATAATCCTTTGCGAAATATTTGGTTGCGCTCCGCCTACACAACTTACTATCATTTTTTTCTTTAAAGATTTTAAAATATAATACAAATATTCGGGAACTAATTTTTCATTAGGAAAAATTCCACATACTGCCTGATTAGTTGCCATTTGTGATTTCAGTATTCCAACTTGTCCTGCTGTTGCCCCATACATCGCAACCACAACAGTGTTTATAGGAAATATTTTGGCAGATGAATTGTTTAATCCTTTTTCCGTAATAGACTGTTTTGCTTCTGCAATAAATCCATTAGCAACCTCACCACTTGTAAGCCAAGGAATATTACCATTTGAATAGTATTCTTCATTACTACTTAATGGAGTTCCTCCAGAGGCGGTAGAACAAATATCGCCAAGCTTGACTATTTCATATTTTGAGTTCACCTGATACGAAACTTTATATCTATCTCCTACCAAAATATAATCATTCTCAGCAATTTCTTCTTTGTTTGTCAAAACCGATATGCCAAGTTTATCTTCAAAACGTTCTGCATTATCATTCTGAACACAAGAAATGTATTCTTTCACTAAACTGATGATATTCGGAATATCGTTTTGTTCAATAGAACGGCGTTGTGCGCCCAAATCAAATCCGTCGTTATTCATTTTGACGAACAATATCTGATCCGTCTTTCTTGCGATAGTTTTATCCATTAACAAAATGCTCGTTTTGACTCCACTATACGGATTAAACACTCCGCTCGGAAGAGAAATAACCGCATATAAATAATTTTCTTCAATTAACATACGACGCAAATTTTTATAAGCGTTAGCAGATTGAAAAACAACACCTTCGGGGACAATCACTCCCGCTCTTCCGTCACGTTTCATATGCTTGGCGATATAATAAGTGAATAATACTTCGCTACGATTTGCGTTAATAGCATTAAACAACTCGTGCGGACGAATACCGCCTCTCGGTGTCATAAACGGCGGATTGGCAAGAATCACATCGTAATTATCCTTCCAATACGTTTTTTCGGAAAGGGTGTCATAGAGATGAATATTCGGTTTTTTACAGTTATGCAAAAACAAATTGACGTTTGCAAGTTTTACCATATTGGGGTTGATATCATACCCAACAAGCCCGTCATTCATTAAATGCTCACGCTCTTCAACCGATAAATCTTCTTTTGAAATTTTATTATAAGCGCTTATCAAAAAACCTGCCGTACCGCAAGCCGGATCGAGAATGGTTTCCCCTTTTTGCGGATTAACGATTTCAACGATCATATCGATAATATGTCTCGGCGTTCTGAACTGTCCGGCATCGCCTTGACTGCCCATAATAGAAAGCAGGTCTTCAAATGCTGTACCCAAAAGCTCAGTGTTGTCCGTAGGTATCTTGTCGATTTCCACGAGAAACAAATTTAATGTCTGCGGATCTCTGTAAGGAATAAAAGCATCCTTAAAAACGCTCACAAACGTAGAAGGTAAATCCGTTCTATTTTGTAATAATTCAATTCCCTTAGAATATAAAGTGAATTTTTCGGGATTGCTTGTCGCTTGCATAACTTTCGTGAAAGAATAATCTTCATATTCTCCCACAAAAAAGGTAGCGGGCAAATCGTAACTTCTCGCCTCTCTATCTTTGGCATCCATAAATTTATATATTAACGCCAAAGTAATTTGGTCTATTTGCGACTGCGGATCGGGCACTTTTCCCACCAACACGTCTCTTGCATTTTTAATAATCTTATTTATTTCAGCCATATTATGCACTCCTCAATAATTCCTGCGGTACAATATCCTTTAAGCTCTGCGCTATTTTTATTTTCTTATCCCCAAGCCGAACAAAATCTTGGATACTGTAAATACCCGTATAATCGAACAGCATATATTGCCCGCTACTGATATAATTCCTTATTTCTTTACTTTCAACATACGCTTCAACGAGTTTACGGATATCCTTTCGTTTTACTTCCTCAATATCAAAAACTTGCATACACTTTGTAACGGTTTCCTGCAACAATTCCTCTTTGGTTTTTAATCTTGTCTTTATGCCGTAATACAACTCAACAAGTTCCTGCCAGCTCGGAATTCTTTCCAAGCGCATTTGCTTCCCAATACTTTCGTTATTCTCGTAACAGTATTGCTGTTTATTGTTATACCGCTCGTTAACTATCCCTACAACTTTATCCCAGTTCTTTTCCTCAACCGCTTCTTTCAGCTCTTCGTCGGCAAGCAGCGCATCTCTTAACGAAGTTCCTTTATTAAACTCACGGTCTATTCGCATTCCGTCATCTCCGACTTTTGCTCCCACTAACATTGCTGTTTCATCAGGCACATTAAGAGTTACTGTTTCGTTTTCGACAGAAGTGCCTCTATTTGTCTGACCATCGGAAGGTTTTTTCAGTGCTTTTAACTTTTTATCATAATCATAATACTCGAATCGCTCAAAATTACCAAAATAGTCAAAGAAATAAAACTCGTCTTTTTTTACAAATTTTCTATCCAATATGAAATCAAATATTCTTGTGCCACGTCCTTTAATCTGAATAAATTCAGACGGTTGCAACACGGGACGCATTAAACAAATATTCAACAAGTCCTGACAGTCATATCCTGTCGTCATCATCGAAACAGTACAGCACACACGAGTTTTTGATGTTTTATAGTCATCTGAATCACTTTCATCAAAGTAACTACTTGTTCCATTTAACTCATTAAACTCCGTTGTAAATAATTGGGTCATCTTTGAATGATCTTCTACACTTGACGTTACCTGCTCCGCAAAATGCCCGCTATATCTGCTCCACTTTTCAGGCTCATATTCTTTGATAAGCTTATTTAAAATATTGGCTATCTTGCCTGCATGCGCTTGTGAAACACAAAAGATAATTGTTTTTCCGATTTCTCCGGTAAGCGGATCCCTCTTCGCATTTTCCAAAAACATACGACAAAACGTTTCGTTCGTGTTTTCTGAAAATAACTTTTTTTCAAAATCGTTTATCCTATAAATCTGTTCAACTTGTTCGTCTTCCGTAAAATTACCAGATATGGTTTGATTTATATTTAACCCCTCATCCATTAGCTGATAAGTTATATCAGTTCTCGCATCTATTGCATAAGGCATTACAAGAATACCTTTCTTCACGCCGTCTGCAAGTGTAAACTCATACGTCGGCTTTCCCGAACAGCAACCAAAAGTCAAATATGTATCACGAAAAGCCCTTGCGTCATACTCATATAAATTCGTAGAGACAAGTTGTTTTGTATTAACTCCCCTGAAATAATCTTTCGGCGTAGCAGTAAGCCCAATCTTATATCCTATAAAATACTCAAAGACTTCTCTTGCTTTTCCCCCTATCGTGCGATGCGCTTCATCTACAATGATTAAATCAAAATCGCTCGGCAAAAACTCCGTTTGATACCTATCATGTGCCAACAGGGATTGAACGGTAGTTATCAAAATCTGCGATGCACGCCAATTATCCCTACCTTCTTTATAGATACTTACAATATAATGTTGCCCGTTGTTGAATACTCCGTCAAAAGAACGTTTTGCTTGATTTTCCAATTCAATTCTATCAACCAAAAATAAAGCTCGATGAGCATTTTTAGTCTTTAAAAATATCTCAATTATCGCAGCACAAGTTAATGTTTTGCCTGTGCCAGTTGCCATTTCAAGCAAAAATCTACTATTTCCCTGTTGAGCAGACTCAATAATGGAGTTCACAGCGCCAACTTGATAATCTCTCAAAAGTTTTACTTTTGAATCCTTTAAGAAATCATCTCTTAATTCTTCGTCTTTAAACTTTACGTTATTTTGAATATTAGGGACTTTAATCTCTGCAAGAACTGTATCTTCGCAAGCTTCTTCCCATAAATTTTTTCTATTATCAGAATTTTCAGTTAAAGCAATCAATTCATCCTGATTAAGGAAAGAAACCACAGGATGCAAAACTCCATCTTGCACATCACAAAATAGATGTTCTTCACCGTTTGACAAATAGAAGTAACGAACTCCCAAACGTGTCGCATATTCCATTGCTTGCGCTTTTGCACTCCGTAAAGGATAATCCTTTTTCTTTGCTTCTATTACAGCTAACGGACGACTAAAAGTATCTAACAGCAAATAGTCGGTAAACTTAGTTTTTCTATCGTAACGGTAGCCTTGTTCAAGAACAACATTCTTTCTTTTTTGGTTTTCATCAAGCAACCGCCAACCACTTTTTTCTAACAATTTATCAATTTTAACTCGTGCATGAGCTTCTTTATCCGACATATCAATCCTCCCCGCCATCCTTAATAATTTCCATTATATCGGATATATCGCAATTCAACACCTTGCAAATTTTTAGCAATACCGAAGTTTTAACGTCCTCGTTTCTGCCGAGCTTAGCCATAGCGGTTGTAGTTATGCCCGCCGCAATACGCAAATCTTCTTTTCTCATATCTTTATCAATCAGTAGTTTCCACAATTTTTTATAGCTTGCCGCCATATCGAATATCTCCTACCCTTTATTAGATATTCTTATTATAACACACTCAAAGGCAAAACGCAAGAATATCTCCAAAATTTAGAGAATACTTCCTAAACAAAAAACGGCTCTACTTTTTCGTAAAGCCGTAATAAAAACTTAATATAGCCGTAATATCTCTGCGTCTGTAATTATATATTCTGCTTTATCTTTACCCATACTAATTACGCTATAATTATTCTCATCTCTATTTACTGAGATTATACGTACTAAATGTCCATCGTTAAGTAAAACTATATCACCGATTTTATACTTCATCTCGTTTGCATTTTGAAATGATTTAGCTAAGCGTGGATATTTATATGTATATTCAACATACTCAATATCTTTTTCATTAACTATACTAATGGATTTTTCATTTGTTTCCCACAAGTTTGTAGCTTTGTCAATCCAAACAATTATTTTGTAAATTAGCTTTCCCACTTTAATAAATAACTTGACATTATCTATTATTTCTTGCGGCTTCTCTAAAACTTTATTTGTCACTTCCGATATTGCCAATGCAATTGAAGAACGGACAAAATTCTTAGTATCATTATCCCACTGCCGTCCACCGCACTTAACTACAAAAGTTGCAAGACTATTTGATACATTGGAAACAATTTTTGAACTGCGATAATCTCTTATGTCATCTAAAATATTTTTATTTTCGATGAATCTTTTAACACTCACATTTTGAGTCCGCATAACTGGCGGCTTTATTCTCACTGCTTGCTTTGGAATTTTAGGTGTATATGTCGATTGAAAAAAACTCGGCGAAGTTGCTTCTTTTTTTCGCTTTTTTTCGTTTTGCTCTTTATATTTTTGATACTTTTTACTACGTGACTTTTTTGTTAAACCCTTTGACGCTCTCTTAAAAGCATCTCTGTCAGTTCCTTTGAATATCATTTTATTACTCCTTGTTGAACCTCTTAAATGATTTCAAAATACTTTAATGTTTCTTTTATTGCCTCGACCATTTTCGGTGTAGGATGCGCACGAGGGCGTTTGAGTTCTTCGACTGCGTTAGGGGTGTCGCACATTGGCAAGCCTAAATCGCGTTTCACTTTGGCGATATATGCCGTGTGGACTTTGAAGCCGTAAGTCTTTTCGATATAGTCTTGTATCATCTTATAAGTTACTTTTTCTTTCGGCTTGCGTTCTTCGGCGCGTTCTTTAATTTTCTTTAACGAAAACTGTCCCTCACTCTCCCCAAATTCCACATCGATGTTGATATGACTGTCGGGAATTTTTTTGGAAAGAACGACCAGTGTCTCGGTATGGTGCGTGTTGCAAAACATATCGAAAACCGCGCAATCGACGACTTTATATTTGCCCGTATCTGTCAGCGGTTTTATGTCGCGGCACATCGTGGCGTGATTGCACGATATGTAAATAATTCGGTTCGGGGCTTTTTTCGCGACCGCCGCCATTACCGCAACGCCGCAGCCTTTACGCGGCGGATCTATCAAAACGTCGCAGTCTCCGCCGTCCAAGCCGTCTATAACATCCTCGACGTCGCCGCACAGATTTAATATTTTATGCGAATTACCGTTAAGCTCCGCCGTGCGATCGGCGTCGCGCACCGCTTGCGGTACGCACTCCACCGCCGTCACGCGCTTGCATTTTTTCGCCGCGAGATTGCTCGTTATACCTATTCCGCTGTAAAGATCGATAAGATTTTCGGATAGCACGTGTCCTATCGCGCGCTCGTAAAGTTTGTCTCTGATCTCGTCGTTCACCTGAAAAAACGACAGCGGAGAAAGCTCGGCAACAACGCCCATAACGTTGACTTCGAGTCTGTCGTCGCCCTTTATTTTGGTTATGCGATCGCTCATGATCACATTGTTTTTAGCCGTGTTAAAACATATAAAAAAGTCGACTCCGTGCGGAATACGCGCGCAAAGGGCTTTGAGCACACTCTCGTCCGCGAAACGCGCGCAGTTGACAACCAACACGGCTTGCGCACGTTCGCCTATTACGCGCACCACGAGATGGCGCAAAAGCCCGCGTCCGCTCGCTCCGTCGTATACGGAAAGCTTTTTTTCGTTTGCTAAATCGCACACGATCTTGCCTATATTTCGCGCAAGCCCACCCGCGGCGGAACATTCTACAGGCACTATATCGTGCGTGTTTTTGGAGTACATTCCGAGCACGACCTTACCGCCGCGAAGTCCGAACGGCATGGCTGTTTTATTGCGCGTCGGGCGTTCGCACTCGACGAACGGAATATCGTCCGCCGATAAATCGGCGATTTTTTTAAGATTATTGCGAAGATCGTCGACGAGCATATTTTTGCGGTACTCCGCAGAAAAGTGCATCGTATCGCACCCGCCGCACTTATAATAATGCGGACAAGACGGCTCGACGCGATGCCGAGACGCTTGCAATATCTTTATCGCTTGCGCAGTGCAAAAGTTTTTCTTTACGGTCTTTACGACGGCGCGCACGCGTTCGCCCTCGAGCGTATACGGAATAAAGACGACCTTGCCGTCCACGCGAGCCACGCCTTCGCCGTCCATTCCGCTCGAACCGATTTCCACTTCGATCACGTCTTTTACGTTCATATCTTAAGTATATACTTTTTATATACTCACGTCAAATAAAAAACCCGCAATTGCGTGCGGGCTTTTCGGATATTATATTCTGTTATCCTCGCGTCTTACGGGCAACGCATACGATTTTGCCGACATTGCGGCAGTTTGCGTTCTGCCGGCAAGCTCGAGCACGCCTTCGGGAATTACGCCGAGATCGGTCGTTCCTATGTCCGAAAGAACATAAACATCTGTTTTTGCCGTGGGGTTTTTAGACGAGGCGGTCAACTTATAAGAATAGCTGTATGTCAGTTCGCTTAAATAGCCGCCGCTGATTTTTAACGCAATCGAATAGTCTTCGGTTTCTTGAAACAAGAACGAACCTATTGTTTTTACGATCGCGCTCATAATCGCGGCATTTTTGTCGGCGTCATCGGATTTTTGCGCAATATAAGCCTGCTTTGTTTCGTCGTATACGAATATACTCGAATTTTGCAATGTCAATAAATCTATACGCGGTATAGCCGTTTTATTATTTGCTTTGCTGACGTTGGTATTGGCATTATATTGCGTAGGATACTCGTCGTCCGTGATAACATAATACATGTTATTCGCTGCCGCGATAATGTTTCCGTCGCACCTATAACTCACACTGCCTTTCATTACAGTCACATTGGAATAATCTTTGGCAAATATTTCCGCAAATGTCTCCTCTTTTCTTTCCGATACGGTGACCGTTGCGGTTTTGTTCACGGTTTGATTATCCGTCGAGACGTAAGTAAGCGTAACGGTATACGCGCCTTTTACGGGGTTTGCGGCGTTAAGACCGTTCAAGTCCAGCATATCGTCGGTGACGGCGACGCTTTGCCCGTCCTCGGTTACGGTAAACATCGATTTAACATCCACAGCCTCGCCCTCGAAAACCGTTTTATCGGTCGAAGTTATATTTATCTCCGCAAGCACAGTGGGAACTTCCACTCGAGTATTGCCTATAGCCGAGATAGTTTGATCGACTACCAAAGTATCTCCGCTCGTCAAGCAGCCGATCTTTTCCACGTATCCGTCCTTGACGGTCAGCCAAACGTCGCTCACGTCGGACGTCCAACCGAAAAACTGCATAGCAGCCGCGCCGTTATGTTCCTCTTTCAATAAGAATTTGTCACCGTCTACGGTAAAATCATCGCCGACGAAATTAGAAAAATCAACGGCGAAAGTGACCGTGCCGAAACTCGTCAAAGAACTCTTTTTCCATTTTTGTTCGGCGCTGTTGTAGAAATACCCTTTGGTCGCCGTGCCGTCTGCATCGAGTTCCATCACGTATTCGTCCTTATCAATACCCCCCCCCGTGTGCACCACGTGATACGCCGCAGTTGCGGTACGCTTAAAAACGTACGTGTCTATAAGCTCGGGATATTCAAGCTCGTATACGGTGCGCTCGAGAGTATAATTGACGTAATCTTTGGTAAACGCAGCGTCGAGCAACGCCGTTTTGCTTGCCCAACGCGCAACAAGCGTGACGTCTTTCGTGACAGGCGACGAAAAATCATAGTCCGTACCGTCGAGCGTCCACCCGTCGAACACGAACCCGTTTTTTGTCGGGTCGGTCGGCTTACTCGCAGTTTCGCCATTGCCCACGTTCTGCAATTCCACAATGCTGCCGCCGTCTGTATCGAACGTAACTTTATACGAAACGTAATATGTAGGTTCTTTGGGCGGATTGCACGCCGCAAGCGCAAACACGCATGACGCCGCCGCAACAGCGAATATTATCGCGATTGTTCTTTTGATCTTCATAACTTCTCCTTAAATGGCAAAGAAGTCCCGAAAAGGACTTCTTTGTCGAAATTTTGCTTTGTGGTGGAGATAAGCGGGTTCGAACCGCTGACCTCTTGAATGCCATTCAAGCGCTCTACCAACTGAGCTATACCCCCAAGGCTTTATTATTTTATCATGCGCGGATATATTTGTCAACCGTTTTAAGCAACGAATAAATATAGATTTGCTTGACTTTTACGCCAAGGCATGGTATTTTATACAAAAATAAAAACTTGTTACGGAGAAAATCATGTTCGATTTTAAGAATTATAAGTGGACAAACGCGCCGAAAAAGTATACTCTGTCAGAAGATACAATCACTATCGTAACCGAACCGCATACCGATCTTTGGCAACGCACGTATTACGGTTTTCGCAACGATAACGCGCCGATATTGCAGGTCGAAACTGACGAGAAATATTTTTCGTTCACCGTTAAAACCGAATTCAACGGTAAACGCCGTTTCGATCAGTGCGGAATAATAATCTATATCGACGGCGACAATTGGCTTAAAGCGTCCGTAGAGCATGAAAATGCCGAGTTCCAACGCTTGGGCAGCGTCGTAACGAACAACGGCTATTCGGATTGGGCTACGACCGACGTCGACGCGAAAATAAACTCGGTTTGGTACAGACTGAGCAGACGCGGATCGGATTATTGCATAGAAAGCTCGTTCGACGGAGTGCTTTTTAAGCAAATGCGCATATGCCACCTATCGAAAGGCAACGGAAGAATCCATTTCGGCATATACGCTTGCAGCCCCGAAGACTCCTCGTTCGATGCGGTATTTACGGATTTTCAAATAACCGAATGTAAATGGAAAGCACACAAATAAACCGACAATAATAAACCGCCGTCGCGTAATTTTGCGTGACGGCGGTTTATGTTATTGAATCATTTGCTTAATACTCTCTCGTAAAGTTTCATATATTCCTTTGCGGACACCTTCCATGAAAAATCGCAGTTCATTGCGCGTTCCGCAAGCGACTGCCATGCCGAACGGTCGTAGTACTTACCCACCGCTGCTCGGATCGTCTCGTCGAGAGCCTCCACGGTATACGGCTCGAACACGAACCCGTTGCCGATATGCTCGCCCGCTCTGCAATCCTGTATGGAATCGGCAAGCCCGCCCGTTTTGCGCACTATAGGGATCGTGCCGTATCTGCACGCCATCATTTGCGACAGTCCGCAAGGCTCTGCACCCGACGGCATAAGGAACATATCCGCGCCCGAATATATGCGCTGCGCAAGGTTCTTATCGAACGTTATACGCGCGCGCACGTTCGGCATGGTGTATGCGCAATGCACGAAGAAATCTTCCAAGTACCGCTCGCCGGTGCCGAGTATAACGAGATCGCAGTCGTTGAACGCTCCGCCGCCGCGCTCGAGCAAGCCTTTAACAAGGTCTAAACCCTTATGCGTCGCAAGCCGCGAAATGACGGCGATCGTCGGTCTGTCCGACTCGGGCAAACCCATTTCACGTTTGAGTGCGAGACGGCAGTCGTTTTTGCCCGACATATCGGTCGATGTGAAATTTTTTGCAATCGACGGGCTTGTTTCGGGATTGTATTCGTCGACGTTTATACCGTTTAATATTCCGCACAACTTCTGCTTATTGCGTTCGAGTATGCCCGAAAGTCCGCACGAACGTTCGGGGATCAATATCTCGCGCGCATACGTGGGCGAAACGGTAGTGACCGAATCCGCCGTCTCGATAGCGCCTTTTATGCAATTGAGCCGATTATTAAAGTCGATCAAGCCGCGGTTTTTCTCGTCTATACCGAACACGTCGCCGAGAATAAACGGCGGATAGCAGCCTTGATACTCGAGGTTGTGTATCGTAAACACATTCTTTATGCCGCCGTACCCATACTGTCCGTAGTATTCGGTCGCATAATACAGCGGAACGAGCGCGGTAGCGTGGTCGTTGCTGTGTATGATATCGGGCTTGAAATCCAACAACGGCATAACGTCGAGCACCGCGCGCGCAAAGAATGCAAAGCGTTCGCCGTCGTCGAACTGACCGTATATGGTGTCGCGCTTAAAATAATACTCGTTGTCGATAAAGTACGTGACCACTCCGTCGTTTTCGAGTTTCAACAATCCGCAATACTGATTACGCCAGCCGACCGCTACGCGGATATACGACACGAACGTCATTGCGCTGCGGTATTTTTGCGAAACAGATCCGTACAGCGGCATGATGACGCGCACGTCCGCACCGACGCCGTTAAGCGCTTTGGGAAGCGAACCGGCGACCTCGCCCAATCCGCCCGTCCCCGCAAACGGGAACGCCTCGGCTGTCACGAACAAGACCGACAGCTTCTTTTTGCGAGGCTGCGGTTTCGCAACGTCAGCTGCGGGGGTTTCAGCTAATACAGCTTGCTTTTTGGGTGCGGGCTGTTTTTTAGGTTGTTTGGCAGTTTCGCTTTGGGGCTTAACGACTTCCGTTTTTTTCGCCGCGGCGGTTGCCGTCGTATTCTTTTTAGGCGTCTGTTTGTTCTGCTTTGACGAAGTTTCGGTATTTACCGCTTTTTTCGGTTTTTCCGTAACTTCGGGTTTTTCCGACTTTTCCGTTTTTTTCGATGCGGCTTGTGATTTAGCCATTGAATGTCCCTCCGAATATGTATTATTCTTACACTTTAAGTTTGCGTCGGCTCTCGCTACAGCACCGTATCCTTAGGGATAAAGTACGGGAGCGTTTCGCAGCCCGAAAGATTTTTTCCGGGCTTTATAACCGTCTTTTTATCGGCGATGCAATATCCGAGTTTGCAACGCTCTCCTATGTCCGCGTCTTGGAATATGACCGAGTTCTTTATAACCGCGCCCTTGCCTATCTTGACGCCGCGGAACAATATCGAGTTTTCTACGGTACCTTCGATAACGCAGCCGTCTGCAACTATCGAATTATTGACATGCGCGCCGTCGCCCATTCTGCACGGCACGGAATCACGCACTTTGGTATACACCTCGACGGACTTGAACAGCGAGTCGCGCACGGTCTTATCCGTGAGTTGCATAGAGTAACGGAAGTACGCTTGCAACGATTCGATCGACGCAAAGAACCCGTCGATTCCGTATGCCGACACGCGGTATTCGCGAATGGCAAACGGTAAAACGTCGCGCGAAAAACTTTTCATGCCGACTGCGGCGCAACGCTCGATAAGCTTGATCAAGAAGTCGCGACGCATGATCAACATGTTAGTCATGAGTTTATTCGCGCCGTTGTTCTGTTGCGCGGGCACTATGTCAACGACGTTCATATTCTTGTCGGTCACTATAGCGTTGCGGTGTTTGATCTCGTCGCCGTCGGGCACTTTTTCGCGGTATATCACGGTTATATCCGAGTTTTTCTCCACGAAATAATCCACGGCTTTGCTCATATTGAACGCACAGGCAAAATCGCAATCGCTCATAATGATTATGTCTTCCGTACAGTTTTTCAAGAATATCAAAACGCTCTTTATCGCGTCGAGCCGCGAAGTGTAGAGCATTCTCGAATCGCCGCCGTACGGAGGCAAAAATACTATGCCGCCGTTCTTGCGCGCAAGATCCCAATTTTTTCCGCTCCCCACATGATCCATGAGCGATTGGAAATTGTACTTTGTTATTATCCCGACTGTGGAAACGTTTGCCGCGACCATGTCAGACAATAAAAAATCAATGAGCCTGTATCTGCCGCCGAACGGCACAGATGCTATCGAACGCGCCGCCGTAAGCTCCGGCACGTTACGCTCGTGTATGCTTGTAAAAATCAATCCCATTGTACGCATTATTCGATCACCTCCCCTGCGCCGATAACCGATTTATCGGGGATATGCTTGTCCCTGCCGATAAGCGTGGGATCTTTTTGCGCGTCGGTCGCTCCGCCGATCTTGCAGCCCGCGCCGATCTGTACGCCTTCGTCTATGACGGAGTACGACACGACGCTATTTTTTCCTATGACCGTATCGCGCATGATGACGGAATCGGTCACCTTTGCGCCCTCTTCGATTATAACGCCCTCGCTGAGCACGCAGTTTTTAACGTCGCCGTAAACTTCGCAGCCCGCGGTCATTACGGTATTTTTGACACGCGCGTCGCTGCCCATGAACGAAGGCGGATATGCCTTGTTGCGCGAGAATATCTTGAACCCGTCGGACAGATTGAGCACGCCCGACAGTATATCCATGTTCGCTTCCCAAAGCGAGCGCAACGTGCCTACGTCTTTCCAATAACCTGTGAACTTGTACGCATACATGGCACGTCCGCCCTTTATCATGGACGGTATAACGTCTTTACCGAAATCGAACGACGAATCTGGATTGCGCTCTTCCGCGGACAACTCGTCGAGCAGTACGTCTCTGCGGAAAATGTATATGCCCATTGATGCGTGATTGCTCTTCGGCTTTTTGGGCTTTTCCGCGAAATCGGTAATACGCCCGTCGTCGTCGAACGACATTATACCGAATCTCGGCGCTTCCTCGATCGGCACGTCGATCACGGCTATAGTGCAGTCCGCATTCTTGGATATGTGGTACTCGAGCATTTGCGAGTAATCCATTTTATAAATATGATCGCCGGACAAGATCAAAACGTTTTCCGCTTTGTATGCGTTCAAAAACGCCGCGTTTTGATAAATGGCGTTCGCCGTGCCTTTGTACCACTCGCCGCCGCTCTTTGCAAGATAAGGCGGCAACACGTGAAGTCCGCCGTGCGAACGGTCGAGATTCCAAGGTTCGCCGTTGCCGAGATACTCGTTGAGCAGCATCGGCTGATACTGTGTGAGCACGCCTACGGTATCGATACCCGAATTGGCGCAGTTAGACAGAGGGAAATCGATTATACGATACTTCGATCCGAACGAAACCGCAGGTTTTGCAAGCTTCGTCGTGAGCGCGTACAGTCTCGTTCCCTGACCGCCCGCGAGCAACATTGCTACGCATTTTTTTTGCATATTCTCTTAACATCCTCCCGAATAGCTTGTAAGTTACAACCATTTATTCAATCGAATTATATCATTTTCATGCCGCCGATTCTTTTAGTGATTGTATAGATACATTATATCATATATAAAAAAATATTTCAATACTTATTTGAAAATTTTTCGATTTTTTCGATTTAATTTTAATACCTACATTATGCGGTATATGCGGCAATTATGCCGGAACAAAAAATATTTGCCGAATAAGCGAAAAACGGTTGCAAAATCGCCGCGCATATGCTATAATATCAAAGCTGTCGACTTGATCGGCTGTGCCGCTATAGTCTAGAGGTTAGGACGTTGGCCTCTCACGCCGAAGACCCGGGTTCGATTCCCGGTGGCGGTGCCACAAAAATAACGGATACCCCAATGGGGTATCCGTTATTTTTGTGCACTCGCTCCCTTCCGAATCAACCGCGATACAAACAAGTTACTAACAGTACATAATAGCAATTTTCGACGCTTTGTATTTACCATTAATTTCTTATTGCTATTTCAATCTATGATTTTCACTGTACCATATAAATTTAATAAATCATTTAAATGCATTCTAAACGCGGTACCGTGATCGTGTGTTTTCCCCTCATTTTTACCACTTGCATATACACCTATTCTTATATCAATTAATAATTTCCCATCCTCTATGCTTTTAATCAACTTCTCAAGCGTGAGATTTTCAATAATGCGCATTTCAGTATATCGAATATAATGTTTTCCATCTTCGTACTTTTCATCACCATATAGTATTGCTATTTTAGATAACTTTTTTTCTAAAGCTTTATTAAGGACACTAAACGTCCAATATACTTCATCGTCAATAATTTCTTTTGTCGCTATGTTTCTTATTTGCAAATATATTCTTTCAAGATTTTTATTTACAATAACTTTAAAACTATAGCCCCCTCTATGTGAATTATCGCGTAAACCACTAACAGTTGTATTTAATACTTTTTTTTCATATTTTTCATCTATAACTCCATATGTTTCTCTTAAGTGCGTATTTACCTTTCTTGGATATGATGGCGCTTTTGAAAATAAAGAAATCATAGATTTCGTTATACTCCTATGCGCTTTTAATTCAATACCATAATAATCCGCCTCTGATTTATTATCCTCTGGTTTTCCTATTAAATCTTCAAATGTATTACCTAAACATTGATCTCCATGACGCTTAGTTTCAAACCACCCTCTGTTTTTTATTTGCCTAAAATAATTTATCAATTCTTGTTCTTTTGTTGCCATTATAAATTATCCTCCTCAATAGATTTCAAAAAGCAAACATATTCATCATCAGTAGTATATTTATTTTTATAGTCTTCCAAATTCGGTAAAAAACTATCTATTGTACAATTCAACTCATATGATAATCTCATAAGATGATAAATATTTAATTTCTTTCTATAAACTGAAAACACAGCCTTCGCAAAAGAGTCTGAAGTTCCCAATAAAATTGCTATATCCGAATATTTTTTATAGCCCTTATCAACGCATTTCTTATATGCCTTTTCACTTACAATTCTATCAAATAAACAAATTTTCTTCATATATATACCATGCTTTTAATTATTGTACAATTATAATATCACAAATATTTTAAGCTTGCGACACCCATAGGAAACTATTACCCAAAAAATAAGTTCTCTACTCGAGAACCTATTAAAAATCTTAATCTTTAAACTCAATTCTTTTTCATTACAACTATATATTCTTGCGTCATTGTAGGGATTTGTCCACCTATTGAATTAGCAGGTGATGCTTTTAATGGCATTCTCTTGTTAAGAATATCTCTAACATGAGTAATCTCATGTGAAAAACCACACTGTTCAAACATTTTATACGTTATAATATCTAAAGCCAATTCAACGTTTCTAACTCTCCTGTTTCCCACAACATAAATAGCATATCCACCGCTTTTAACAGTCCGCGAAACAGCCTCTATTGATTTTTGATAGTCATGATAAAAAGCTACAACTTCCCAACACCTATCTCTATTAAAATTTTTATCATTAATTTGAATTTGTTTAATTGCATCATCTAGTTCAATTATATTAAACTGATCGTTAACGACTTTACTACCTCCTAACAGTCTTCTATCAAGAGTACTTGCATCACTAATATCTAACCATTCATTTGATAAACGTGAAAATTGACCATATGCAACGGTAGTATGACTATCTCCATATGGCGGGGATGTAATTATTAAATCTACTGATTCTAATAAATCATCATGTTTATAAATATCAATAACATTTTCATTATAAATTTCAATCTTGGTTTTTTTCTCATAATGTACATTTTTCAATATTTCAAAATTTCTATAAATTATTTCTTTGAATAACTCAATCGGTTGAGGGTTAAAATTTATCAAACTTTTTTTAGACATTCGGTAAAGTTTGAATTCGCCATTTCTCGTTTCTGATGAAGCACGCACGACTTCTGAAAAAGACAATTTGAAAAAATCAAGTGTTGTTGGATTATCTATTTTCATCACAAAGTTTTTAATTTTTGCCAATTCATCTATTACTCGTTCATTAAACCACGAATCTCTTATAGAAAAAACCGGTGCTACAACATTTCCTACATTTTTTATGTAATCATCAAATTCATCTATAGTTTTTTTAACATCAAGCAAATTTATTTCTTCAGTCTTTGTTCTTGAAATAAGCACTGCTAGCGGATTTAAATCAATACCAATAGCTCTTTGGGCACCATATAATTGCGCTTCTACTAATGTGGTTCCTGAACCGACATATGGATCAAGAAACACTGTTTGATTTTTTTTACCATATTTTTGGAACATTGTCCTTGCTATTAAAGGCATCATCATAGCAGGATATGGATGCAATCCATGCACAAGCTCTTTCATACTATGGTCCTTAAAGTTCCATTTTGAATCATAAAATCTCTTATATGGATTATCACTCATAGTTTAATATCTCCAAGTCATATTTTAATTTATATAAATACCAAAGTCAAAGCTTTGCAAAGCTGTTCTAAAGCATCTAACTCTTTTTGCTATCTATCCAATACTTTATCTTTTAATATCTTACATAGATTATTATTAACATTATTTTCTCCTGTTTTCTATTATAGCACAATATTGCATGTTCATCAAGCACTTTTTATCTACATAGGTATTTAATCTCAAATTATGTTTTGACAAACTTACTGACAATAAAGTGTACTTGTTCCAAAAACAATCGACACAAAAACGGCTCTTTTAACAGAGCCGTTTTTGTGTCGATTGTTTTTGTTTACGCTGCGTCTTTTACGATTTTGGGCGGAGTGCCGTTCTCTATAGTATCCGACGTTACAACGATTTTTCTTATCGATTTATCCGACGGAACGGTATACATAATATCGAGCATTGCGTTTTCTACGATAGTGCGCAAACCGCGCGCGCCCGTATGCAGAGCTATCGCCTTATCGGCAATGGCGGTGAGCGCACCGGCGTCGAACTCCAAGCTTACGCCGTCCAAGTCCAAAAGCTTGACGTACTGCTTGACTATCGCGTTTTTAGGCTCCGTAAGCACGCGCACGAGATCTTCCGACTTAAGATCGCGCAACGCCACCGTCACGGGCACGCGTCCGACCAACTCGGGTATAAGTCCGAATTTGATCAAGTCTTGCGGCTGGACCTTAGGCAGCACTTCATCCGTCGAACGGTCGGCATGGATATCGCCGCCGAAACCGATTCGCGTTTTACCGAGTCTGTCCGAAACGATCTTATCAAGCCCTACAAACGCGCCGCCGAGTATGAACAGGACGTTGGTCGTGTCCATATGGATAAATTCCTGTTGCGGGTGTTTGCGTCCGCCATTGGGCGGTATGCTCGATATCGTGCTTTCGATTATTTTGAGCAAGGACTGCTGAACGCCCTCGCCAGACACATCGCGCGTTATGGAAACGTTTTCGCCCTTACGCGCGATCTTATCTACTTCGTCGATATAGATTATACCGCGTTCCGCAGCCGCGATATCGTAATCCGCATTCTTGATAAGACGCAGCAAAATATTTTCGACGTCCTCGCCTACATATCCCGCTTCGGTGAGCGTAGTAGCGTCGACCATTGCAAACGGTACGTTCAATATTTTGGACAGCGTTTGCGCAAGCAACGTTTTTCCGCAGCCCGACGGACCGAACATCAGGATATTGCTCTTGTTTAATTCCACACCGTCGCCTTTGCTTTTGCGCTCGCGAACCGTGCGTTCGTCGTCGCGGTCGCGCGGCGGCGCGTTGCGGAGATTGTAGTTTACGCGCTTGTAATGATTGTAAACGGCAACCGACAGCACGCGTTTTGCCTCGTCCTGACCAATGATATACTTGTCGAGTTCCGCTTTGAGCTGTTCCGGCGGCAAAAGCGCTACCTTATCCGCAGTGTTTTTCGCTTGCGGAACTTCGAGCTGCTGTTTGCAAATTGCCACGCAGTCGTTGCAAATAAACACTCCGTCGGTCGGTGCGGCGATCAAATGCTCGACTTGAGATTCGCCCTTTCCGCAAAACGAACAACGGGGTTCGTCGATAACATTCTTTTTTGACATCTGCTATACTCCGATTTAAGTATCTCTCTGTTTACGCGTTCACATACGCTTTTCGACTATACCGTCGATTATGCCGTAAGCCTTTGCTTCCTCGGCAAACATATAATGGTCGCGATCCACGTCTCGCTCGATCTGCTCGATAGGTCTGCCGCAATTTTTGGCGAGTATGGCGTTCATGCGCTTTTTTACCTTAAGGATATGTTCCGCGGTTATTGCAATATCGCTCGCCTGACCTTGCGCGCCGCCCGACGGCTGATGGATCATGATCTCGCTATTGGGAAGCGCAAAGCGCTTGCCTTTAGCTCCGCTCGAAAGCAGAAACGCGCCCATTGATGCAGCCATGCCTACGCATATGGTTTCCACGTCGCACTTGATATAATTCATAGTGTCGTAGATAGCCATGCCCGCAGTGACAGAACCGCCGGGACTGTTTATATAAAGTGAAATGTCCTTATCCTCGCCTTTGCTTTCCAAGTACATGAGCTGAGCTACGACAAGGTCCGCTGTAACGTCTGTGACCTCGCCCGTCAAAAATACGACGCGATCCTCGAGCAGGCGCGAAAATATATCGTACGAGCGTTCGCCGCGATTGGTCTGTTCTACGACCATGGGCACAAGATCGTTTTTGATTATATCAAGCTTTCTCATAATTGACCTCGATTATATTGTTATTCGGTTTTTTCGGATTTTTTAGCTTTTGCCGCAGTGGTTTTTTTAGCGGCGGGCTTTTTCTCGCCGTCGGTCGCCGCTGCCGTCTCGTCGGCGGATTTTTTAGCCGCGGGTTTCTTTGTTGCGGTTTTTTTCGCGGCGGGCTTTTCGCCGTTGTCGCTCTTTCCTGTTTTCTTTGTCTTTTCGGCTTTTTCGGTTTTATCGAGCACGAACTCGTTATTTGCAAGCATAAAGTCGAAAAGCTTATCCAAAATGATATCGTTCGCAGCGTAGTTTTCCGCGCTTCCGCCGTGTTCGGCGGCATGAGCATACTTGTGATCGCTCGCTATCTTGGCTTTGATCTCGTCGTCGGTGACGTCGATCTTTTCGGCGTCGATGATTTCGCGCATGACGTTGCGAAGTTTGATATTGGTGATAGCGCGTTCGCGGCTTTCCTCTTTGTATTTTTCGGGGGTGCTGTTTTGATACTTGAGGTAGTCTTCGATCCCGATATTGTAGTACGACTTGAGCTGCTGCTCCATATCGTGATACATTCTGTCGACCTCGGCTGCGATTATTTTATCCGCGATCTTACACTCAGCATTGTCCGCCGCCGCGCCCATGACCGCATCGATACGCTCGTTGCGCTCACGGCTTTTATACTGCTTTTCCATATCCGCGCGAAGTCCCGATTTATACTCGTCTACGGTCGCGTACTTGGTGTGATCGGCAACGAACGCGTCGTCGAGCGCGGGCACTTGTTCCTCGCGCACTTCTTTGACGGTCACATGGAACACAGCGTCCTTGCCCTTGAGATTGTCCGCATGGTACTCCTCGGGGA
>Ga0073906_1002639_pt1 | contig 22873 bp, 24 predicted proteins | sample Inofromicrocosms_FD_65485 | JGI IMG/M metagenome (GOLD analysis project Ga0073906, IMG submission 65485) | Mouse cecum microbial communities from Vienna, Austria - Inoculum for glucosamine and mucus D2O microcosms | ecosystem: Host-associated > Mammals > Digestive system > Large intestine >...
GGGCGGGGGCGCTTCTGGTCACGATGTCCAGAACACATACAAAAACACCGCTCCGATTTTGTTGGAAGCGGTGCTTTGTGTAAGGTTGACAGCCTATTATGTTATTAGTTTTCTGTTTCCCTTTGTCAAGAGAAGATACTGATTGAAGATATAAAGATTATATAATTTATCTTGTAGCAATATGTTTTTAGAAATTTCTCCTATAGAGAAATGCATGGTGTTGCCAACTTTTATACACTGTATGGACACTATCCCTGCATTCAAAAATAACTGTTTTAGATGATTGGCTCCCTCGTGTTCAGATTCCATAAATTCGGTTAATCTCATATAATCACTTTCGAAAAACAAGTGCAATTGCCAGTCTATAACCTCATATTTTTTCACATAAAGTAACTTCAGCATCTTCTCATAGCTGACAAAACTAAATTGACACATAAATTTTACAATATTATCTATTGAGGATAGACTCTCCTCTAATGCCGGTTCGGCAATTACACGGAGAAAACTATAGAGGCGCTTTCCGATTTCATTTGATAAATCTTCTGGAATTTCTTGAATCAACGGCATGGAGTTAATATTAATTACTTCAATATTGTTGCTATTGAAATAGGACGATTGAGTTTTGTCGAGATTTTCCTGATCGAGTATAATATAACCAACTTTTCTATCTTTATCTAATACCTTGTTTTGTGAACGCATATAATTCAGCCAGCTTAGAATCAGTTTTATATTGTAGTCCTTTAGTGAATACCCTAAAAACAGTACAATGTGATCAACCAGCAAAGATTTAACAAAGAGTTCAATTAGCACATGATTCTGCGAATAATTTAAGTAATCTTGCTCCTTTAAAACTATACTATTGAGATTAGATATATCTCCATGCATTTTGACGATGTACTTCTTTTTATTGGCATTCAGCAAATCCTTATCTTCGACAATTACTTGGTATTGCTCACAAAATATATTTGTAGATGTTTCAAGCAAATTATCATAATTTGTAGTTATAATGTGTATTGGATTAATGTCAAAAATAGCTGATGACAACGGCGCATCCGCTTCTACAGGGGGAATGCTACTAGTTAATACACGGTTATATAGCGCGTTATCTTTATTGAATACATATTGTGGTATTTTCAATAATTCATCAGTCGAAAAATCATTTATCAGTAAACATTTAGTCTTACAAGCTTCTTTATGTCTACAGCTGTCACATCTTGAGTAGTCAACCGATTTTGCCATATTTTGAATAAGACTATCCCAACTGGGCATTCCTGTAACATTGCAGGATACCCCAGATCCAACAAAAATGACCAATTTCCCTTGTTCAGCTTTTTCCCTAAAAAGGGAAAAATATTCTAGCATTTCTTCATAGCACATGGTTATATTTAGCTCCTTTGTCTTTATCTGTAGGTATACCTTTGTTGGATAAAGGACAGTAAAAGTCTTTTATTTGTTCTTTCTATCGCAATTTCTCTCGTTTCTAACTCGTACACTTCTCAAATTTTCTTTCAAGCTGTTCCAATGCTCAGGACGAAAATAATCGATAACAAATTGCGGAAATGCACTTAAAACAAAAACCGATTCATGTGTTTCCCAAAGACTCAATTCTTCCTCCAAAATCGAAAATGGTGTGACTTCTTTTTTATACCATGAAACTATTTCATCTTCTTTTACTCCCCCATATTTGTGGCTGAATAAACACCTACACCGCTTCAGAAAAATAGCAAGTATCATCATCCATATTTCATGATTGTATCTTGCCCCGGCAAATTTGTTTTCTTCATGTCCCGTAATGGATTTGTATTCAAAGAGATCAGACATTGAAATAACACACCGATAATAGGCGGCACAGTCATGTTCCACAATGTCTCGAAGAGCCTCAGCCATAGGATAGCTAATATATAGCTTCCCATTATCTGTCTCATTATCAAACGTCTTCATCATGTCTTTTAAAATTGTCTGAAAATTTGTCGCCGAATTTTCAGACAGATTACGCTGCTGTGGATCAAAATCGAAAAATAGATATATTTCCTGAAAATTTTTGCGTGCCAATCCCTTGAGATTTTGGCATGATTGTGGACATTCCTCACGTACAATTTCAATGATATCTGTGTCAAAATTATCTGCCTGCAATTGTTTCCAAAGCATATAAATGTTCTTATCAGCCGGAAGACAAATAAAATCTATTTTCTTTGATTTTGCTGAAAAGAATGCGTTTGACAAGCTGTTCCAGTAAACTGGTTCTCGGCTTACACCCTCTACGATGATTGCAATATGTCCCTTTTCATCCATTAAATGCACCTGCTTTAAACATTTTTTGCAGATTATGTGCTTTACGAAGTTCCTTTTCTGTCAGATCAGACAGGGCAGTAATTTTGTTTTCATGCAGCCAAAAATAACAGTCAGGCCGAAGCAGGTCGTTGCTTAATAAATCCGTGTTATGTGTGGTAAAAATAATTTGCGTATTTTCAAATTTTTTCAACAGCTCAACAATTTTTTCTGCTAATTCAAAATGGTAAAATGCGTCAAATTCATCCATAAACACAAAGGGGATTTTATTTGCCTCTATTTGGATATACCAATAGAAGAATAAAATTAGTGCTTTTGTCCCTTTGGAGGCTACCCGATAGAATGAAATATCCTCATTATTATAATGAGCCATCAATTTTCGTTCTCCGTCAATTTCTTTTACAGACAGGCGCATATCTACATTGCAATCTTTAAGGAATATCTCAAAGTCTTGGACCTTCCCAGCCTCAATAATTGTGGACTCAAGAGTTCCAACGCCTGTTTTAAAGCCGTAATATCGATTAATATCTAGGGAATAAAACAACAGCATATTATCAGCAAATTGAATAAATTCCTTGAATATATTATTTTCCTTTGTGTCCTTCAATATTGCGTTATTTCGGATGTATTTTATACGCGATATCTTGCTTTCCGGGGTATTAAACTTTAATGTCTCTGCCCCTGAAAGCCCAACAAATCCTTTGTTAGTTAAAAAGTCATATTCCAGAACAGTATCTCCGCCGATTGAAAGTTTTTCCCACAAAAGCTTGTCAACCGCCGTTTTTTTATAGCTATATATGACTTGCACGCCTTGGAATAAAAATGTATATTCAAATGAGGCCTCAGTCACTTTTTTATCAAGATTTAAATAGGGAACGACCTCCGATGTCTCAAACTGCTTGTCTGTAACATGAGAGACAATGTCCATTATTGCAAGCCCCAGATTGCTTTTCCCGCATCCATTAAACCCATAGATCATACCTTTGTTCACTAAATTGTTTTTGACTGCGCTGGCATTAAACTCATAATTACAGGTGTGGCCCAGATCGAGTTCAAGTTTTTCACCAAAATTCTTAAACCCTTTAACAGTAAATTTTGAAAGCATCTTTACCACCTCTATAACCTAGTATGCCATACTTTTGGGGAATATTCAAGCTCTTCCGTAAAAAAATTACGGATGAATAGAGACCTTCAATTTGTGCTCATCATGGTAATTCCTGCCGGACATCAATCCCACCCCTCAAATACACGACAATTTCCTCCGCCGAAACCACCTTCACCGTATCCACCAGTTGCCGAATGACTCCTTCATCCCACTGCGTAAGCTTTTCCGATAGTTGCGCCATTAAATCAGCCGCAGCCTTTACTCGTTCCATAGATCCATTACTTTTTTGAGTATTCTCTATCATAGACGCCTGCTTTTCTTTTAAAACAGTCATCTCATTCATGAGCATTTTAAGCCGGTCCGTGTATTTGGCACTAGACCCTTCACGAGCGGCCTTCGCAATAATTTCTCTTGTCTCCTGGTTGATTTTCTCTATCCGCCTCTCAATCCCTGCAAGACTCATGCCCTCCCCAAGTACTGGCGCAAGCTCTCGCTCCATTGCCTCCGTAATCTGAAGGATCATCTCATCCTTCTCTCCCATCGCCTTGTTAAGCGCGGCCAGAATCGCCTTTTGCAGCGGCTCCTCGTCCAGTGTTGGAGAGTTATGGCAGTATTTCGTTCCGTAGTCCAATCGGCTGACACAGCGCCATACAATCCGTTTTCTGCCGTTTTTAACCCAGGTGCAGCGACGATACAGCGTTCCGCATTCCCCACAGACCAGGCGCTCTGATAACGCATATTTGCTGGCATAGGAGCTTAGTCCTGTGGCAGCGGATTTTGTGGGGCTCTTTGCGGCTTTTCTTCTGGCCATTTCTGCCTGTACCGCATCAAACACTTTTCTCTCTATGATGCCTTTGTGGTGGTCCCGAATCAGGTACATGGGAAGCTGACCGGTATTGCGGAGCACCTTTTTGCTGATGCAATCGCTGATATATGTTTTTTGCCTCAGCACGTCACCACAGTACTTTTCATTTGTCAGAATGCTTCGGATAGATGTGGTTGTCCAATTTTCACCCCCTGATACATTGGGAATATGCTCAGACTCCAATTTTGCTTTGATCATCCGCAGGCTGGCTCCCGCAAGGTATTGGTTGAAAATATCCTTTACCACCTCCGCCTGTTCTGGGATAACCTGAGGTTTATCATCCTCTCCCCGCTCATAAGCATAAAGTCTGCTATATTGTATGACAGCTTTTCCTTCCCGCATGGACTGCCGCATTCCCCAGCGAACATTCGCGCTGATGCTTTCGCTTTCTGATTGGGCAAAGGAGCTCATCATGGTGATGAGCAGCTCGCTGTCTGTCTCCAGCGTGTTGATGTTCTCTTTCTCGAATATAACCGCAATCCCCAATTCCTTTAAAGACCGGATATAATTCAGACAGTCTACGGTATTTCGGGCAAACCGGGAGATTGACTTTGTAAGTACGATGTCGATTTTTTTCTGCCTGCATTGACGAACCATCTTTAAAAATTCCGGTCGCTTACGGGCGGACGTACCTGTAATCCCCTCATCGGCAAAAATACCTGCCATTGTCCAGTTTGGTGTAGTCATGATTTTATCTGTATAGTAGGCTTTTTGTGCCTCATAGCTGGTAAGCTGTTCCTCGTCATCTGTGGATACCCGACAATATGCCGCTACCCTAAGCTGCCGCTGGACAGCCTGCCTGCGTGCCGCCTCTGGTCTTGGCGGAATTGTAATTACTTTTGGGGATGTATCCATTTTCTCACTTCCCTGCTATTGATTGTCCGTTTTTTAGACGTATGGTGAGGACTCCTTTTTCCAAGACATATATTTCTGCAACAGCTGCTTTAAGCACATTTTCATCCAGTTCCTTCATAGGCTCCAGCTGTTCAAAGATATTTTGTAGTCGCCGGGTTTCATAATCGTTTGAACAGATTGCTTTATATCTGACTTCAGCAAGCTTCATGATACATTGCTGTGCCTTATCTTCATTAACAGGTTGTTTTGCAATTAAGGTTTCCAACTCTGTTTCTAATTGTTGTATCTCGTCAGAACAAGAGTTTCTGATATTGAATGACTGGTAAATTTGACTTGGTTCATCAATCAAACTATTCAAAGTTTTTAAAACATTCTGCTCTATCTGGTAGGTTACGGGTTGGCCGCACAATCTCCGAAGTATTTTCTGTGCCTTTGTTTTTTGAATAGGAGACTGTTTTTCCAGACGCTGCCGGGCTGCTTTTTGAAATAAATCCTGCTGGATAATAACTGGGTACCCCTGTTCACCAAGATATCTCCTGTCCTCCAGAATACGGGCAACCATGTTTTTGTTCCAATCTTTTTCACAATCGTAACGGATAAGTTGGTTCAGATACATGATCAAATCCGTATAAGAACTCCCTTGCGCATATCTGTGAAAAATGTACTGTACAACCTCGGCCTCCGCCTGATTAACTACTATTTGTCCCCATTCAAGCTGATATCCAAAAGGATACTTTCGTTTCCCCATTACTACACAGTCCCTTCGATGGATTCGGTCAGTTCCAGTCCATTCTTTAAGCGGAATGTCAGCAGATGCTTACTTTCCGCAATCACACAATCGATCAGTTCGGTGAATAGTTCTCCATCGAAGCTGTCCAGAAAATCTGGCCCCATTTCCAGAACCTCTAATATATATTCTGTTTTTTCGATTATCTCATCCTTGTCAGTTTCCATCATACCCTCTTTTTTCTGTTTTAAGGTGCGGATTTGTTCAGCCAGTTCATTGCTTTGAGATATAAAAAAGTCAGGATCAATGAGGCCTTGTTGCTTTAAGCTGGCCAACATTTGATTCTGACTGTACAGTTCTGATATTTTTTTGTTTAAATCAACAATATCTGTGCTCCATAGCATTCTGCGGTTGCGGAGCATCTGAAAGGATTCCACCATTTCTGCCAGGAATTCCCCATGATGCTTTAATTTATAATAAAGTCGAAGGAACGCCTGATGTACATCTGTCTCAGGGATTGGAAGAAGCGGGCAAGCATTTAAGTCTCGCTCATGAACTCTGCACGTCATATATATTTTTTCTCTGACCTGCTTTGGACGAAGCATCCTCCCACAGTTCCAGCACAACATTACCCTTGACAGTGATTGGGGATTCGCATTGCAAGTATATTTTTTCTTACGGACCAGCCGGAGATTTTGGACCTGTTCAAATATTTCCTCCGATATAATCGGCAAATTGCTTTCCTGTATAAAATACATGGTTCTTTCACCCTTGTTACGCTTCTTCTGGTGGGGAAGCATATCTGTTGTATAGGTTTTCTGAAGAAGCGCGTTCCCGGCGTACCGTTCGTTCTGTAGGATGTACTCAACGTTTTTTTGCTTCCATTGCCGGTTACTCTGTTCGTGCTTCGCCAGATAAGCCGCAATCTGGCAGGATGAAGTACCGTTGAGATATGCTGAAAAAATATATCTGACAACCTCTGCCTCATCCTTTTGAATCACCAATTTACCATTTTCCAACCGATATCCATATGGCGCATAACAGGTATTGAAGGTTCCATTCTGCATCCGTTTCTGATAGCTGCATCTCATATTTCCGGAGATGCTCTCACTCTCTGTCTGGGCAAAGGAGGCGAACAGAGCTGTCATCAGTTCACCGGATATCCGGGAGGTATCAATGTTCTCTTTTTCAAATTGGACCCCTATTCCCAACAATTTTAGTTCTCGAATTGTTTCCAGACATTCCTTTGTGTTTCGGGCAAATCGCGAGATGGATTTTACCAATATCTTGTCTATTAGGCCTCTGCGGCAGTCCGCCAGGAGTCTTTGAAAATCCTTTCTTTTCTCCGCAGAGGTACCGGTTACCCCTTCGTCGGCATATATCTCCACCAATGACCAGTTATCCTTGCTGGAAATGAGTGTGGTGTAGTACTTTACCTGTGCTTCAAAGGAGTTATGCTGATCTTCGGACGCTGAACTGACTCTGGCATAAGCTGCTATACGAATTTTTAAGTCTCTAGGTTTCTCTACTGGGTTGATCGTTATCACATATGGTGTTTTTTCTGAGGGCACAGCATTTCCTTCCGTCCATTTGGGGATCATTTTAATTGCCTCCTTTCCACACTACAATACCACATTACTCATCTAATAGCTATTCACTATATGTACTGAATTTCAAAGAAAAAGTATGATGTCCACATGGTTTTGTGCTGCGATCCTAGAAGCGATTTTTTTCGCCTCCTGCTTTGTACATATCCCTTTTTGGATTAGCTGACGGAGAAGGATTATGATTCCACAGTAATTCAAATTTATGTTTGTTTCTGCCATTTCCTTATAACTCCTTTTCGCTTTGATACCACAAAAACAGGGACCGATCCAAGAGAAAAAGCCCAAACCGCTCCCTGTGGCTTCTGATATCAAATCATTTTCACTTTTTCATCTGTATTCGACACTACTTCCCCAGATGAAAAGGGCGGCTGACAAAACCGGACCTGGCGGTCCGCTCCGGGAATCTCACCCCTCCGAGGTTCTCTCCGAGCTGTCCCCATTGCGTGCGGCTGTGGCTGGACAGGGGTACCATGATAGGCGGATGAGGTCGTCGCAACACAGCCTGCCACGGCTGCTTTGGGATAGATTGGTTCCGCTCTGCACCTTAATCTTCTTTCATTTACGGGTTTCTGGGTTTCTGAGAAAATTCCCAGACTCCCGCAGGTGGTCTTCGCGCTTCTTCCGCATCGCTTTTCCCTCTTGGGCTCATCCGCTGATGTTATTTTGCCATCGGATATGACTGCTTTCGCAGTTTTTGTCAAGGTTCAGGGTCCAGAAATCTCCTGATCTCCTTCCCTACTTTCTATTGCTGACTTTTTTGGATTTTTATAACCAGATTTTTCAGCAGCGACAAAATTTTCTTTTTCCGCTTGCAAATTGCCGCTTGAGAAATACCGTATTTGAGAGCCAGCTCACATTCCGTCTTTCGGTTTACCGATAAATATAAGTCAGATATCAGCGAATAGCTTTCTTCATCCAACAGGCTCAATGCTTTGTGGAGCACTTCAATTTCTATCCTTTGAATAACAGTGTTCTTCACACCAAGCCGCTGCCTGTCCGGTAAAACCTCTTCTCCATTTAGGCCTTTTTCCTTTTCGGCCTCATAGAGTGATATGGTTATCCAGCCCTTTTTCTGCCTGCTTATGTAATCGTGATGGTTCTTTTCGGCTATGTACAAGCGGGCTTCCTCCTGAGATGCTTCTATCACAATATCTCCCATGTCTATAAAAAACCGTCCTTTTCCCTCTGGTGAACAGATAAAGTGATGGTATTCCTCATGGCTCATCTCTACCCACTTTATTGTTTTGGCCCCATTGCCGGAGACTTCTTTCCTGAAATACTTCCTTGACATTGCATTTTCCTCCATATCTGACTTTGAGAACTGTCAAAGCTAGATATGGAGGTCCACGCACCATATGGAAAAATAAAAACCAGCGGTTCAATAACTCTAAAACCAAAAAATCATCCATCTATTGTCGGTCCCTTTTAAGCAAAAATGTCCTGCTCTGATCCTGTTCAATAGATAGAGTCCAACCCAATTTCAAAGCAGTCAGAATGTCCGGGGCTTTATCCCTCATCTTCTTCTGCTGACTTTTTTCTGGTTTTATAACCACATTTTCCGCAATTATTCCATATAGAGAAAATGACCTCAATATTGTCCTTTTTTACTTCATGGAATATGGAAACCTTTCATTTTAACAGCAATTAAGAATAAATGCCTAAATGAAAACGCCTAACCTGCAACGTGAAGTGTTACAGATTAGGCGTGTGCTTCCATATTTACTTTTGGGGAATGCTAATGCTGATTCAATATCTGTCTATGTTTTATAGATTAAGGAAAGAAAACAACATATACTGTCCGTATGTGTTTTTAATGCGTATCTTGTTAAATACTTCCTTGAACCGCAAGGAGCATTTTATATTCTACCTCCTTCATTTTACTTAAGTCCTCTTTTATTTCTTGAAGAACGTTACTCTTTTTTGATATCAAATACTTCAAAAAAAGTCCTAATACTTTTTCCGCCATCTGGCTTAGCCAGATGAATCGCTCCAGCTCTGTATCACTGACAGGGCAGATGCCCTTGCTTCTAAGAAATTCCATCCGCAGCCGGAACAGCTTTTTATGGTCGCAAAGCATTGTGAAAAGCCGCCAGTCCTTTATATCACTTTCGCCCCTTGCCAGAACATCCATATAATCTGTGAGCAGATCATAACTTGCAATCCCGAAATACCCCTTGTAGCCCGTTCCCTCAGTTACAGCGGCTGTTGAGTCCAGACGGTATGTTGAATCCAAGTAATCCCTTAATTGCAGCAAAAACCAATCTGCGTTAAACTTGTATTTGAATGCCCTCGGTCTAGCGATATAAATCTGTTCCCTTTCCCGGACACTGTCGTCCCCCTCGTCAAGCAGGTGGCAACCATCCTCGTCCCAGTATGTAAAGTTGTATGCCCTTAAAAATTCATCAAGGCCAAGTTCAGCCCGCATATATTTGCCTTGGTCATAGTGATCCGCTACATACAGAATCCTTTTGCTTTTGTCAAAGCCATAGATAAAGGGGCTGTGATACATGGAGGGCATCCGTACCGATAAAAATTTCTGAATGACTTTTACATATATGTTGTACCCCTTCTCAACAGTATAGATAATATAGTCCAATATATCTGCAAAGTTGTTTTTTACAAAATTGTGAGATATAGAGTAAAATTCTATAAACGGACACCTTACCCATGAGCATAAGGTTTTTTCATCATATGCCGGGTCATGCCTTGGAATAATTTCAAGGAAAAACTCCTTCGTCTTGTAATTCTGATATCCCATTAAGTTTATATAATTATCAAACATCCACTCCATGGCGTTTTCTTGTAATAATGCCGTGGATTCCAGATGACTTTCAGAGGCCCATGTTCTCAATATCGGCTCCGCCAAATCGTGAACAATTCTGTCACTCATAAACAACACCTATCCTTCCTATTTATGTCAAAAGTTCCACAATATTTTGATAAATATTTTCAGGGGAACGCACATGAGAAACAGCCAAGACTGGCCGCAGTTCCGGCGATACCCCTGAATGTTCGTCAATTACAAATAAATCCACCAACCCCTGTAGCTGGAATGCTTGCTGCTCGGAGGCGGCAAGCAGCAAAACGTCGCTCATATAGAAACAGCTCGCCCATCGAATAAAACGCTCCACCTCCTGAGAAAGGGCCGATGGAATGGTCACAACCCGGCTGAAATACCCGTCTTGGGCAAACATATCGTTCAAGTGGCGGAGTAGATGCTCTGTGCCATCCACAAGGCAGATCAGTGTGCTTTCCTGCTGGGAAGGTTCTACCCTAATAAGATTTTCAGAAGTGCTAAATGCCCTGGATTGCAAATAACGGAGAATATCCGGCAGCCGGTATTCTCCCAGCTCCTCCAGACCTGCCAGAATTTTCGCTGTGATCAGCGGCGCGGCAAAGGAATTTGAGATGGGAGTTACATACCCTCCCTGGGGTGTCTTGATATTGTGGGCGGCAGAGGCGTAAAACTGGATTCCATTCAGGGCGTTTGGCGCATAGACAAATTGCCGCCCCCACAGGGCTGCGTCACAAGCGACACCAATCACCCGGCTATCGTATGCCGGATAGGTTTGTTTTCCGTTATTGTTGTTAGCGGCTACGATAACCGCACCATTTTCATGCAAAAGTCCGATTACTTTTTGAATCTCAGCAAAATCATGGGGCTGTGTTGTCCCGATGCTCATATGGATCAGCCTGACGGAATGCTCTAAACACCAGTACAGCGCCTGCACCAGGGAGCTTCTCTCACCACGTTCCGTCCTCTCATCCAGTACCTTGATGCTGACAAAGGGGGGAATCTCAGGCACATAGGAATTTATGATATAAAAGCAACGGGTCCCATGGTTCAGCGTACCTGTGTCCTCACGCTGGCTCACCCTCCCGTCTTTTCCTATCTCGATATCTTTGACCTTAGACGGATCGGGCGCATTCACGCCATCGTCAATGATAGCCCATAAAAAATTCTCATGTATTGTCTTCATACTTCTCCGCCTGTAGCCGAAACATTTCGGCATACCTCCCGTTTAAATTCATAAGCTCCTTGTGGGACCCCTGCTCAATCAGCCTTCCGTTCTCCAAAACCAGTATCTTATCTGTATGTATGACGTTGGACAATCGATGGGAAACCAGTATCGCGCCCTTGTCATGGTATAGCTTTTCAAAATTCCTGAAAAGCTCATCCTCAGACTGTGCGTCCAGCGCGGCGGAGGGCTCGTCCAAAATGTAAATGGGGGCCTCACGGTAGAAGGTCCGCGCCAGGGCTACCTTCTGCCATTGGCCGCCGGAAAGCTCCTCACCGTCGGTTTCATATTCTCTGGTTAGGTAGGTGTCCAAACCGTTGGAAAACTTGCTTACAAACTCCTCCGCGCCGCTGTTGCGGATTGCCTGTTCCAATCGTTCATCCGCCTGCTCTACGGTCAGGTCCGCAAGCTCGACCGATTCCCGGACAGTAAAAGCATAGTTGCAATAATCCTGAAACAGTGTGCTGTAAACCTTCCGCAGGGATTTCAGGTCATATTCCTTCAGATTGATGCCGTTGAGCCGAATTTCCCCCTGAGTGGGGTCATAAAAGCGCAGCAACAGCTTGATCAGCGTTGTTTTGCCGGAGCCATTCATTCCCACAAGGGCCAGCTTTTCCCTAGAGTGGAACCGAAAGCTCACATCCTCCAAAATTTTACGCCCGTTTTCCGTATAGGAAAAGGAAACATTCCTGAATTCTATGTTTAGCGGCCCATCAGGGACCTGACGGGTTCCACCCATATCCAGCTTATTTTCCCATTTCATCAGGTTCAGGAAATTCTGTATCTTCTCCCTGGCGTCGTTCAGGTTTCCGGCGGTGTACACCACACCGAACATACTGCCGAGAAGCTGAGAAATTATCCCCGTAAAGTACACAAAACTCCCCACGCTGAGAATCCCGATCACCACACTGTATCCAAGCCGAAAGGTAATCAGGGCCGTCACCAGTTCCGGCAGCGTGGAGGCAAAGCACATTTTCACTGTGCTCTGAAAGGAAACCCTGCGCTTATCCTCAAACCAGCCCCGAAACAACTGATTAAACTTATTCAAAATAAAGGTTGGCATTCCGTATATGCGCACATCCTTCGCATACCGCTTTTCCGAGGACATACTGGAAACATAGTTGATCCTGCGCCTTTTGGACATATTTTCCCTGTCCCAGGAGTAGACCTTCTCCAGCATCTGAATATTGCAGAGCACATCAGGAATTCCTGAAATTGTCAAAAGAACAGCATAAAACCAATGGAAGGAGGCCAAGTATCCAAACGCAACTGCCAGCTGCGTAAATCTCTTTATCAAATCCATTGCCTGGAAGGAGGTACGGGATATCAAGTAAATATTGGAACAAGCATCATTCAATCTATTGTAAAATTCCGCCGAATCAAAAAAGGCTAGGTCTATATTAGACATCTTTTTAATAATCTGCTTTTGGATATGCTGGACCAGTATTTCTTGGTGCATTCCCTCACAATAAGTAGCGGCGGTTGTTGCCAAATGGTTTACAATATTAATTACAAACATTAGGATTACCATAATCATAAAGGGGGGCAGTCGTCCCAGTGTCAGTTTTCCATCTGTAAGCAGACTTATTAACTGGCTGGAAATAGAAATTGTTATAAAGGGTACTACAATACTAACTATGTTAAGAAAAACTCGTATCCAAAAGTACTTGGGCGAGGATTCCAAGGCGGTTTTAATGCTGACATTCAGTACCTCACCTAAATTTATTAGGAATTTGAAGGGATGGAATTTATCTTTCATTTTTTACTCTGCATCTCTTTTTAAGATTTATGCAGGAGTGTTTTGCACACTCCTGCATAATTTTTTATAACAATAGAATAGCGATGAATAGACAGTCAGGGCACATATATTTTCTTTTATTTACCACTGCCTCCTGACGTCAGGGTAATTGTACCAACTTGGTCTGAAGAACACACACATCCACAGTCAGCAACTAAGTAGCTCTCAATTGAATTTCCAACAAAACGACGCTTTCTCAACTTCATGTTTTTCCTCCTATAAATATGTATTTTTATTAATCCTCTTTATCTATTCCCACCTCCTTATTTGCACATCGCTATCATATGTTATTCAACTAAACCTAGAATATATCTTTTCACATTACACATTTCTTATTCATCCAAATACAAAAGTAACTTTGACTTCAATTCCTCGAAACAAGCTTCATAACTTTTTTCATCTTTAAAATAGGGACATATTGATTCCCAAACAAAATTCACCAAAATATAATCTTCCAGACAACTGGTTTCCACCTTTAAAAGATCATTCAAATGGTCTATCATCTCCGTCCGAGGAATATTAGCCACTCTATCCAAAACCTTAGTGTATGTGCTGTCATAAAAAACAATGTCTGCGTCATCAATTCTATCATTACATCTTGTATTGAGAGCCTTTTGATTTACCGCACAATAATTACTCATATACACCTCTGTTCCTCTTATATTACGTTTTTCTGCCTGGGTGTATTCAGAAAGCAATATCTGTATAAAGCGGTAAGCATTCATTTGATTTTTGGATGTAGAGGGTACTGCAACATAATCCTGGTAGTGGACGGTAAGCCTGCCATCCATATCACGCACGAAAATATCAGTATATCCGTCGTCAATATCCAGAATTTTAGCACTGTATACTCTAAAATCATAAGGCTGGTTTATTGCCCAAATAAAGCAACAATCTGTTGGCAATAGTTCTCCTGCTGACATGCTTTCAGCATATTTCCCGTCATTATAATCCCATTTATAGTATTGCTTGTAAGCATCAATAAAAGATCTAATCTTTTCTGGCTCTGGGCAGACCCGATGATTTTCATAGTCCAAGAACTGAAGATTAGCGTATCTAAGAAAAAAAGGAAAGTAGTTTGTTCTATCCATCATCTGGTCAAAGTTGGAATCTTCCTCTGCCAAAAGAGAGGCTTGTCCTATCTGCCATAAGAAAGAATCTATATTTGCATCTTCAATTTGAACTATTCCGTATTTATCCAACATTGGAGTTCTGGCAATAAACTCTGGGAAGATCACATGAATCGGTACAATATACTGACAGCCTTGATATTTACCTGCGTTAAAAACTCCCGGTAAAAAATCATCTTCGCAGAATGTTTTATCCCGATCAAAATAGGGGGACAAATTCAGAAAGGTACCATTTTGCATAGATTTGTGCATATTTAAGTTAAGATAGAAGGGAAAAATAAGATCCGGACCTTCTCCTACCAAAAGTTCGTTATGCACACGACTTTGATACTCTTCAATATTTTTGCTTATTTCTCCTGTAGAAAAATCTTCAATTTTGATATTCACGTCTGGATAAGCCTGACGAAATAGAAGTATAGCCTTTGAAAACCAATCTGGAGTAATTGGTGGGCGATAAATAACAAACTCGTTGGTAGGAGCCATTTCTATCCCAGAAGAAATTGACACTTCACTTTGCCCTCTATTCTCACAACCGATTAAAAGCATTATAAAAATTACAATAATGAACAAAATAATGTTTTTTTTCATTATATTTGATTCCTTTCGGTTTTCTATTAGTGCTAAGCAATTCTTTAGGTTATATTTGTTTTATTTTCCATAAAATAATAATCAAATTTTTTTAATAAATATCACTAGCTCAGTTGGAATAAGGGTAAATAATCAAAGGACGTTTTTTTCATTTAATGAATCTTGAATGAGATTACACAAGCCATCAAAAGTAAATAAATTATCTTTCTGCCAATCAATCTTCTTTAAAGGAATATTGTAAGTGATTTCTAAAATTACAAACACATATAACATTTCAATTTCAGTAAACCCTATTGATATAGAAAACAGGCTAGTTGTCCTATTTTTCAGTAAATTTGATAGAGATTTATCTTTAACAGATGTAAGTATTTTTAGAACATCATTTTCAATTTCTGTATATCGTCCTACTACCATGAGACATCAATCTCCTCATATGTTGATGATAATACTGTAAACAATTTTTCGCCTAAAGCTTTTTCGCCATTGATATTGTATATATTAAAAACACAGGTATCAAATTTGTTAAACTTTGATTTGATTACTTTCTCAACAATTTTATCCGACATATGTGTATATTTTATTTGGTTCAATTCATTAACAACATTCATATCTATATATGTCCCCGACATATGAAAACAATCAATTTCAAATCCAAGTCTATGCATACAGTTTTCAGATAAATCTTTTAAGAACTTTTCACTTTCTAACTCTGTATAAAAAGTACACATTATTGAAAAATCTGGAATAACAGCTTGTGAAATTAGATATGGTAAAACTCCAAACCCCATCGGATGATCTTTATTAAATTTATTATATGCTCCAGGTATTCCAATAATGATGACTTCTGGGCGCTCCTCTTTTACCATTTTATTCACATATTGATTAAATAGAAATATTTTTTCTTCTGGAGTATATAGGTTTTGATACATAAACTCTGGAAAAGAATGAAATCCAAATCGCTCACAATAAGGCCGGGTTCCTATTTGGCTAACTATAATAGCCCTATTCATTAAAATTTTTCTTAATGCCACCTGCACCGCAAATTTGTCTAAATCCTCATACAAACTCAATACAAAAATAACAGGGACAGGTATATCCGATAATGTAGATAAATTCCCGGATATTTTCAACGTGGATTCTTTCAAGTAATTCTTAAAATTTTTATTTTTTTCAAGTCTATGTATAATTTCAGGTGTAAGAGTATGAAAATTTTCTATATTAATTCCGTGTTCAATAAATTCTAAGATTTCTTTATCTATATTTCTTGACTCAAATCCTTCAGTAAGCATTAATGTATCAAATGGGCATTGAGGATAGGGTACAATCTCACTTTGATAACTCTCCATATTGGGTTCCAACGATTTAACAGAAGCATAAACACTTATGCCCGGAAAGAGGAACTCCTTATAATGCAAAATCGGCTTCCAATCATGCGTGTATGGATAAATTCCTATGGTATTATTCATTATTATGACCTCACCGTTATATTTTTTTCATATCGTTGCTCCATTTCATGGAGTAGGACATACAATTTCATATTATGTTCTACATTCATCTGGACTCTTCGACAATATGAACGTTTTAATTCACCTGATAGCTCTCCTTGATTATCACAATACCCTGCACATAATGAACAATGGCGCAATACCCAACAATTTTTACAGTCATCTTCTGTAAGCTTCCCAATATTTAACAATACTTTTGCTTTTTCTACATCAAATCCTGTCTCTATATTGCCTATTTTAAATATATCAGAGTTTTCATTAACGCGTTCGCAAGGAAAGATATCTCCCTGTGTTGTAATAAAAGCTCTTCGCTGTCCTGGAATACAAGGTCCGCTAGGTGCCATAGTATCAGGAAGTTCAGCGTAGCTCCCCAATTGTCTTCCTAACCTCATCAGTTGTTCCCTTAAATCTTGCGATACTAATTTTGATACTAGCGCTCCAGAACACAAATGAAATCTATACAAAATAGCAAAAAATTTCTGTTTCTCATATTCGATAACATAATCATCTGTCAAGGCGGTTCTCTCAATAAAGTAACGATCATCAATTAACGTCCTTTGTGATGCTATATTCTTGACCAAATAGTCATTCTCAAAATAGTTAATAATATCCTGATATTTATTTCTTGGATCAATCACAGTATTAATATGTAGCTGAGATGTTGCTTCAGGAATTTTTTCTATAATATTTTTCAAATTTTGATAGACAATTTTATGAGAGCCCATACCATTTAAAGCTAATCTTCTAGTCACATTATGTACCTCTGGAGGACCGTCAAAACTTATAGTAATTTTACATTGATTTTTAAACAAAAAGTTTGCTATCTCAGGTGTCAATAAAGAGCCATTCGTTGTTATTAAGTATTCAATATTTTTTTCTTTAAAAACGTTTTTAGAATATTGAATTACTTTTTTTATTAAAGGATAGGCCAATAAAGGCTCGCCGCCATAAAAGCCGATTTCGATGTTTTTCTGGTCTTTTGAATGCTGTGCTAAAAAATCTATCGCCTTTTGAGCGATATTATACGTCATAAAGTCATTTTCATGATGTCGCTGGGAATCAAATGCGAGTTCACCGTAAACACAATATGCACAACGAAAATTACATTGCTTTGTAACTTGCAAAAGCATACGACAAACATTATTGTTAAGATCATTTTCAAGTCTGTCGGTCATAAAATGTTCAATTCTTTGTGGCCTTTTTTCAGACAGAAATCCTTCTCTTATTAGCCCGATTATTTGGTGTGGTGGTTCGCCTTTTGTATCTTGCAAATACTCGAACACAGTTTTATCTATTTTAACAATCGCATTTTTATTAACATCATACATATAATAGTTAAATGGAGTTTTAAAAAGATGTACAAAAGCATTGCTTTTCATTTTCTATTCCTCTCGTATTAATTGAACAAAGTTGTTTACTTTTCCTGTTTCCTCATTTGGGTATATTTTCTGTACATACTTAATTTGCCATTGAATATCACTAAATGCTTTTTCTTCAGCAATAAATTTAAAAAACATAGACTCTATTTCCAATTTCCAATTTTCATAACTGTTTTTTATTACTAGTTGTATTGTCAATTTGTCATATTTCTCTTGTATAATTTGAAACTGTTCAATAATCCCATTTGTCTGTTCATTGGCAAGTTCAATAATGTGTATCAATACATACACATTTAACTGCATACCATTTTTCAATAAAATATAGCTATTTTCTCTGCCATATTTTAACTCAATAATAGGAGTTTCTAGTCCACAAGAACAATTTTTATCAATAATTATTCTTCCTTTATCACCAATTGCATACTTAATAAATGGCATAGCATGATTAATAAAGCTTGTAATAACGATATTTCCTTCTTGATTTATAACAGACTTATTTTCTTGGTATACTTCTATTAAAGCATTCTGATAAAGACAATGTAGATGTCCGTATGGACATTCAAATGCAAGTGCATTTGCCTCTGTACAACCATATAGATTAACTATTGGAACATGAAATATACTCTCTAATTTTACTCTTACTTGTGTAGTCAAATATTCACCAGATAATTCAATATAGCGAAGACTTTTAGGTAATAAATATCTATATTTCGTATAAGTATCAGCTAAAATTAATGCTATACTAGGCTGAAGGTTAAACCAAACAGGATCAAAATCATGAATCATATTAATTATATTATATAGACGATTTTCAGTTAAATTTATTTTACAGAATTCAATATTTTTTCCATTAAAATTTAATTTAAAATCTGTACTACGTACCAATCTATTTCCATAATAGGAACTCGTAAAGAAACTGACAGATTTATCTTCTGGAATAATTCCATAATAGTTATATCTCATTCTTGCTAAATATATTGACGACTTTAAATGTTCGCGTCTATCCCATAGTACTTTTAGATAATGACCTGTTGAACCGGATGTATAATGTACATCTATATATCGGTTCTGAGGAAATTTTTTATATTCATTAGACGTATGGTCTTCTATATTGTGAAGAATCTCCGTCTTTTGAAGTTGTGGAAGTTGTTCATAAAACTCTATCAAATTACTTCCACTAAAATTAGAATATAGATTTTTATAGTACATCACATTATGAATAGCGTAATCAAGCATTTTTTTTAACATATTTAAATCACCTCAAATTTGAAAGAGCTTTTTTAACATATTGGCTAAAGCTCTCCACACTGGTATTTACATCAAAAAGAAGTGCATCCTCCTCCAAGGTGATATCAAGCTTTTCTTCAAGTTTGACCACTAAAGTAATAAACCTGAGAGAATCAAATGCAAGCTCCTCAATAAATTTTGTATTACCTGTAATTTCTTTCTCTATTTCTCCCTCCTCTTCCAATATTTCTAAAATAATATTTTTAACCTCATCTATGCCCATATGGCCCTTCAATCCCTTCTCGTTTAATTTTTCCATTAGATGTTTTTTCGAGACTATCACAAATGTAAAATTTTCTTGGTGTTTTGTAAGCACTAAGCCTATTTAAGCAAAATTTTTGTAACATATTTATAGAAATTTCTCTACTGACCACTATCTTTGCTTCGGGAATCTCTTGGTAATCTGGATGAGGTACTCCATAAACAAGAGCTTCCTTTACTCCAGGAAATTGAAGAAGAACATCTTCTACTTCTTCTGGGTAAATGTTACTTCCATTGGATATTATTAAATTTTTTTCCCTCCCTTTAATATATAGAAACCCTTCTTCATCCTTCATTCCAATGTCCCCAGTATTTAACCACCCATCTTTTAAAATATGTTGGGTAGCAGAAGAATTTTTAAAATACCCCTTCATGACATTTTCACCTTTTACAAAGATTATTCCAGGTTCTCTAGGCGCACACAGTTGGTTAAATTGATCTCTAATTTCTACAGTTACACCCGGAATTTCTTTTCCTACAGAACCGACTCTCTCTGATTTCCCTTTCATCATCATGTAACATATACATGGACTTGCTTCTGTTTGCCCATAAGAATTAACGAACGTAATATTTTTATTACGTTCCATTGCGACTTTTAAGAGATCAACTGGAGTTTTGGTAGCACCAACAACAATAAATTGTAGACTGTTTAATAAACTTAAATCACAGCTTTCTAATAAACTTTGCAACATATATGGGACACAACTAAAATGTGTTACTCTATGTCTTTCTAAAAGTCTAAAATACAATTTGGGAGAGAACAATCGATTATTTAGAACACAAGTAGCCCCAACCGCTACGTGACTAAGCATTTGGATATTCCCTGATACCAATTGCAAGGGCATTTGTATTAGTGTTACATCATTTTCATTTAATTTATAGCAATAAACCGCAGCATAAATATTTGAAATCAAATTTTTATGAGAGAGCATTACAGTCTTAGATGAGCTAGTAGTACCTGATGTCTGTAAAAAAAGTGCAACAGAATTCTCATCCTGAATTGTCAAATCACAACTTGGCTTATAAAATTCTTTTTTCGGATTCAATATATAAAATTTAAAATTATCAACACAAAGTATTGCTAACCTACTTGAGCACAAATTTTCATGAGCTTGAAATATAGGAAGCATATTAGACAAAGTTATTACTACTTTTATTTCACAATGCTCAACTATTTTGCATACCTCAAAAAAAGTAGATTGCGGTCGAATCGGCACAATAACATTTCCTGTCAAAGCAATTGCAAAGTATCCTATCACATACTCTATGCAGTTAGGTAGAAACAATCCTACTGGTGACGGATATATATCCATTTTCTCAATTTTTTGTGACATTTTACTGGCAAGTTCGTATAACTCGTGATATGTAATTCTCTTTTCACCTTCAATAAAAGCAGTATTATTACTCTCTCTCTGTTTAGTAATTAGAGAACTTATCAACATAATATACCTCCGCCAAACTCTTACCTACCATCTTTTCTATACGATATAGAAAAGATGGTGAATAAATTTCTTAATTTCATCCGTTTCTTCCTTCGAGAGGAATTCTCCCCTGGACTCTGATTTCCAAACGTCTCATCTTCTACAAATTAGTGAGAAAAATGTTAAGTGTCTGTACTTTCCATTCTTTTTTCAATAACATTTTTGAATCTACCATTATATTTTTAACGGCTAATTCTTTAAAGTATATTATATAGCTATTTTGTATCTCACAACTAGCAGTCAATCCAATCTGTCAGCCAACGCTCATATGTAATTGACCACAGCCGTTTTTGGAATCTACCATTGTATACTCGCGTATACCATATAGTTTCTTCAGCAAGTGGCATAATCTGCTTGCTTTGCGGATTTTCCACCATCGATTCTTTGGCTGAAAACACCATGGGAGGAGATACTGTAAAAGTTGTTACGACCAAAAACGCAGAAATAAGCAGCGAACATAATTTGTGTTTCATCTCTCGTCCTTCCTTTCTAATATGAGCGGCAAACTACTAAATGGCTCAGCGTCCAACATATCTTCTGTGACCGGTGCATCGTAAGCAATACCATTATAGTACACGACCAATGTTCCATCCTGCCTTTGTAAAATGTAGGCATTCTCTGGTGTCCATGCGGTAATGGCATGACCGTCCTCCACAGGAGGTGGAAAACCACCTGGCTGTAAAATTACAGCGTATGATGCCAAAAACATCGTTAGGCATATGACACAACTTCCCCAAAACTGAAACCGTGATCGTGCTCCTATTAAGGGCCTATCCTGAAGCACAAGTAGAAACCGCTGTGTGATCTCAGAGTCTTGGAGATTTCCTAAATAAGACAACGCGAGATGGGAGGATTCCATCTCTGCACCTTTAATAAAGCGCAACAAGCTATCCAAATACCCCAACTGCTCAGCACTGGAAAGTCCTTTGCAGGCGCGTTTGTCACAACGCAGTTCCAGTAACTGTGTAATACTGCGATTTAGCAGAGGCACAACTGGGTTCCACCATAAAAGACAGGACATCATCTGCACACCCATTTTAATCCATAAATCACCTCCAAGAAAGTGACACATCTCATGTCGAAATATATTGCAGATATCCTGCTTTTGAAATGACGACATATCTGCAGAAAGCAAAATGTGGGGTTTCAAGAAACCCGCCTGATTTGCCGTCGAAGGCCTTGACGACGTAGTCAGCTTGAACCGTCCATGATATCCCAGCTCATCGCAAACTTTATCAAGCAAAGAAAAAACCTCGCTGTCTGGCGCTTCGTAGGGGACGCCGTGGAGAAATTTTACTTGCCAAATCAATTTCAAAAACAACTGGAACAACCGGATAACTGCTCCGATTCCCCACAGTGCAAGCAGACACCCACTTACCGTAATACTCCCATAGATTTGCACAGAAAACAGATCTCTCAGCATTGGGTATATCTTCTCTGATCGTATAACAACGCTTTCGGAGAAGTCCAGCGGCAAAACACACCGTAATAAGGCAAGAAAATAGATGATGGAGACCAGAACGAGCCCGTATTTTTCAGCCCTGCGCAATATGAAACTGCCAATCAGAGCAGCAATCGTAAACCAGAGCAAAGCCATCAATACTGAAAAGGGGAGAAATCATCATAAGTTGACTACTCCTCCATTTCTGATTCCATGTCCTGTTCCGCTTCTTCCAGCTCTTTACGGCGTTTGGCTAGCAAATTCTCCAATTCGCAGATCGTCTTTTTATCTATCTGTGCTCGCTGCACAAATGCGGCCATGAACTCTGTGACTCCTTCCTCATCACATATGTCTGGTCGCGTATCCCAGAGCATATTCAGTACAAAATCCCCCCGTGTTTTTTTAGCGGCATAGGTCCTGCCATAATTTGCTCCACAGCGTTCAAACCCGGAAACCTCTACATACCCCTTTTCAATCAATCCATTCATCGCAAAATGGAATGAAGAAGGGTTCATTCCCTGATTTGCTATGTACTC
>Ga0073906_1002645_pt1 | contig 22850 bp, 27 predicted proteins | sample Inofromicrocosms_FD_65485 | JGI IMG/M metagenome (GOLD analysis project Ga0073906, IMG submission 65485) | Mouse cecum microbial communities from Vienna, Austria - Inoculum for glucosamine and mucus D2O microcosms | ecosystem: Host-associated > Mammals > Digestive system > Large intestine >...
GGGGCTTCAAAACCTCTCATAACACTTTATTACTCCACAACCGGTTGGAGGGTTGCGAATACATTGAATAAGCAACGCTATTGTTATGATAGTTTTGAACCTCCAACCGCCCATTCGTCACGGGCGGTGTTTTTAATAACTTAAAAACTATGGAGAGAAAAAATGAATGTTCAACTAAACAAGCGTGCGCCGAATCCGGCGCGTCGGATATCTGTTACGCCATTTATTGCTAAAAGGTTTTCGAGTAATCTGCCGCCGAGTGTGCTGCTGTATCGCGCGCGCCAGATGTTGGGGGTATCGCGGCAAATACTGGCCGAAGAAATGGGGATATCGCGGGCGGTCCTGCGTAAGTACGAGCGGGGCGAGCTGAAAATGCCATCTACTTTCTTGCTTAAAATATTTATGTTTGGTTTGGATTACTGGACCGATGGAATTTATTGGAGCGTAGATAGCAAGGAAAAAACAGATAAGAAAGAAAAATAAAAAACGCCCCGTTTGGGGCGTTTATATTACAGCTTGTTGTCGCTGCCCATGATGTTTTTGATTTCATCGATACAGTTTTCGACAATCAGCTTGCGCCCCGCGCCCAGATAGTCGCGCGGATTAAAGCCGGCCGGCTTTTCAGCCAGGTTTTTGCGAACGCCCGCTGTAAACGCCAGGCGGGAATCGCTGTCAACGTTTATCTTGCAGATGTTCATTTCGGTTGCCTGGCGCAGCTGGGTCGGGTCGATGCCGCGTGCACCTGCGATGTCGCCACCGAATTCATTTATTGTTTTTACAAAGTTCTGGGGGATGGATGACGCGCCATGCAGTACCAGCGGGAACTGGGGCAGCTTTTGCGCAATTTCCGCCAGAATGTCAAAGCGCAGCTTTTCATCGTCCGATTTGCGTTTGTAGGCGCCGTGGCTGGTTCCGATTGCAATTGCCAGGGAATCAATGCCGGTGTCGCCAACAAACTTGATAACATCTTCTGGGTTGGTATAGCTGGATGTGTCGCTGAATGTGGTTTCGTCTTCTATTCCGGCCAGGGTGCCCAGTTCGGCTTCTACCGATACATCGTGGCTGTGGGCCAGGTCTGCAACACGGCGGGCCAGTTCGGCGTTTTCTGCGAATGACAGTTTGCTGCCGTCTATCATGACAGAGGAAAAGCCCAGCTTTATCGCATGCTCGCACGCCTCAAAGCTGCCGCCATGGTCCAGATGCAGGGCAACGCCGTTTTCAGGCTTAAATTTTTTACCCCAAATCATTCCCATCAGCAAATCGTCGCCCATGTATTTCATCGCCGATTCCGATACGGCCAAGATAACCGGGCTGCGTGTTTCGGTGGCGGCGGCAAGAATTGCCGACAATGTTTCCATGTTGTAAAAGTTAAACGCCGGTACGGCATAACGGCGCGCAATCGCGTCGGCGAACATCGCACGGGTATTAACTAATCCAAAATCTTTGTAGTTCATTACCTTTCCTTTTTAAGTACGTGATAAAAAGTATAACACAATTTATTTGATGTGTACATTTTTGTTTGTCTGTTGACAATGTTTGTTTTTGTGCAATAATTGTATCAACGAATCGGAGTGCGAGAGAAAAGTTTGTTAGACTAAGGACAATGGTATGAAAAAAGTACTGGTTTCTATTGTAGCGTTGGCGGGCCTGGCGGGGTGTGCGTCTTACTATGATTATTATAAGGGTGACGTTCGCTATACTCAGGACGGCGAAGACTGCATTTATTACGTAGGCGAATATGGCAATCATTTTAGCAATGAAATTCGCAATATGAATACTGGTAAAAAAATCGTGTATCGCAATACACGTTGTGCGGACTTGTATAACCGTGATATGACGGGCCAGGCGCCGCGTGCCGACCGCGTTATCATGGCGCCGGCCGCGCGCGAGGTTACATACAGCGCGCCGGTTGTATATGCCGCGCCGCGTTGCAATGCATGCCAGACAAGCGTATCTCGTAAATATGTTCTGGTTTCGGCGATGTAATTTGTTTCCGGACAATTTTATGCAGGCGCGATATGCGCCTGTTTTTTATTTGGAGCGTGGCTTTTTTTGTGATATAATTCAACCGTTAGTAGAATATATAAGGAGATTTCTAATGAAGAAAATTATTACGAAATTGAATGTTGCGATTATCGCCGCAATGGTGTCGGTGCCGGCTATGGCGGCGCCCAGTACGAATGGCCTGTGCCAGCTGATTCAGCAGATGCAGGGCGTGTTTCATATTTTGCGTACATTGGCATTCGTTGGTGCGGCGTTCGTTATCGCCGGTTGGGCCTGGGGCTATATCTCTAAAGGCGAGGTTAAGATGGACGACCTGCAGAAAAAGGGTACCGGCATGCTGGTAGGTTTTGTTCTGCTGTTCGGCTTGGGTGCTGTTTTGACGTTCTTTATGTCACAGGGTGTACAGCAGGGCGTTCTGGGCTGTGCTATAACCGGCTGGTAAAAAATCTCTGAAATATTGCCCCGCGAATGCGGGGCTTTTTTTAATTTGTTTTTATAAGCTCTCTGCGGGCTATTTTTGTTCCTCGATATTTGCCAGGGAAAACAATACGGATGATATCAGCGACTGATAGGGGACGTGCTGGGCCTCGGCCAGTTCTTTTATTTTATCCAATATCGGGCGCGGGATGCGCATGTTTATAACGCAGTCAGATTTGTTAAATGCCTTGTATGCGGCGTATTCCTTTAACAGGCTTTCGATGTTCATGATAAACAGTTGCTGCATAACGTTTGGCATAGGCAATTCTCTATACGGTTTACAATACTTGCGTCTTTACAGTTGACTATAACATTGTATTGGCGCTTGTCAATACAAATGTAGAGGCAGTTGTAATTACTGTTGTGAGGGCGGGTGTGTGGGCTGGTGTGTTGTTAGCGGGGCGCGGATTTTTTATTTGGCGGGGTGGGGCGTGCTTGCTTTTTTTTCCGATTGCGGATAAAATTAGCCCGATATTTTATAAGTAATTGTCTTGAAAGGAATAGGGGGCGTTATGCTGAAAAAAATTCTGATTGCGTTTGCGGTTATTTTTTCTGTTGGCACGGCACGGGCCGAGCTAAAAGTGGATATTGTTGCCGGGGCGGCATCGCCGATACCGGTCGCTGTTCAAAAGTTTGAAGTTATTGGCAACGCCAGCACAAAAGATGCCGCCATGATACGTGAGGTGGTTGAGAAAGATTTAAAGTCCACCGGACTGTTTCGAATTGTAAATCATGACGCATTTCCGGAATATGTTAAAATGGGCCAAATGCCTAACTTTAAATCCTGGATGGCGATAAAGGCCCAGGTGCTGGTTCAGGCGACGCTGGCGCTGGAGGATGGCAAATACAAGCTGGAATTTTATGTATGGGATGTAAATGGCAAAGAGCAGATAGAGGCCCAGTCGCTGGTGGCGTCTAAAAAATCCGTACGGCGTTTGGCGCATATAATGGCTGATGCAATATATGAGCGCCTGACCGGCGAGATAGGATATTTCGATACCCAGATTGTGTTTATTGCCGAATCCGGTCCTGTGGACGCACGCGTAAAGCGTATGGCCATAATGGACCAGGACGGATATGGTATGCGATATCTATCGGATGATAAAACCTTTGTTATGTCGCCGCATTTCTCGCCTAATATGCAGACGGTGGTATTTTTATCCTATCGCGATGATGACCCAATGGTCTGGACGCTGGATTTGGATACTGGGGCCGCCCGCAGACTGGGCCAGTTTGGGGGTATGAATTTTGCGCCGCGATTCTCGCCGGATGGAACAAAGATTGCGTTGTCGTTGGTCAAAAACGGAATAACTCATATATACGAGTATAATATGGAAGATAAGACACTGCGCCAGCTGACGTTTGGCAATTCGCTAAATACCAGTCCGTCTTATTCGCCCGACGGTAAAAAGATGGCATTTAATTCCGACCGGTCGGGCCGCCAGCAGATTCATGTTCTGGACCTGGATACGGGCGTAGAAGAGCGTATTACGTACGGCAACGGACGATATGCGACGCCGGCATGGTCGCCGGACGGCCAGTTTATTGCATTTACTAAAATGGCCGATGATACATTCTTTATCGGTATTATGAATCCGCGCGGGCGTAATGAAAAGATTTTGGCCGGGGGCTGGTTTATGGAGGCGCCATCCTGGGCGCCGGGCAGTCGGCGGCTGGTATATTACGAAACGGAAAAAGCCCTGGATGGGATGGAGCGTATAAGCCATATCCGCAGTGTTGATATCACAGGTCAGAATATATATGATATCGAGCTGCCAGAGGATGTTAACGGCCTGGAGCCGACGTGGTCGCCCAAGCTACCGTAGTGCATTGATTGCGGATGAAAAAAGTATTAGCGGTATTGTTTCTTGTTTTGTTGCCGACACTGGCCCGCGCCGTCCCGGCAACAGTTGATTATATTTTCGACGGCGATACGTTTGCCGCATATGTTAATTTGGAAGACGGTATCAGTATTTCTGTTCGTGTCAGGCTGATGAATGTTGATACGCCGGAAATGCACGGTGAATGTGAATATGAGATTACGCGTGCAAATATGGCGCGCGACAGATTGGCTCAGTTAATACCTGTTGGCAGTGTGGTTGAGCTGACCAAAATCAAGGATGACAAATATTTGGGGCGTATTGATGCATATGTAAAAGATGCCGCCGGACGTGATGTTGGTGAAATATTGATTTCTGAAAAGCTGGGGCGTCCATATGCGGGCGGACATCGCATGGGATGGTGCGACTAGATTCTTATTTATTACTTTTGTAACGAGTGTTTTATCAGTGTGCTGCTGATGTTGGCTGTCCGTGCCAGGTATACCACATTACATACGTCGGCCAGATTGTCAAAACGGCCGCGCCAGTCGTCGCCCATTACAAATGTATCAATGTTGTATTTTAATATATCGTCGCGCTTTTGCCCCCAGTTGTTTTCAGGAAATACCAGGTCGACATATTTTATTGCCTGTAATATTTCCAGGCGTCGGGAATATGGCAGGTGCGATTTCTTTCCCTTTATCGCGTTGAATTCGTCCGTTGACAATCCCACCGCCAGCCAGTCGCCCATTTCGCGGGCACGGCGCAACAATTCCATATGGCCCCAATGAAAAGTGTCGAATGTTCCGTATGTTATGACGCGCTTCATTGTTCGGTACCGATAAATTTGCGAACAGATTCCAGTTCTTGATAAGAAAACGGATTGCCGTTGTGGCGGGCAAAATCGGGACGCAGTGTCCCCCAGTCGCCGAAGCGTGTTGTCAGAACAGCGTCTACATTATTTGGGGCCGGGAACATGTGGCCACAGAATTCTATCTGGCCCAGCGGGAAAATCCATTCATGATGAAACGGGTTGGCATGGAAAAATCTGCCGATGCATTCCGGGAATGTCTGCCAGTCAATGCCTTCAAATATGTCGCCATGCTCGTAATCAGGGGCGATGTCGTTCATGATTATATCGTCGCGAATCTGGCAATAATTTTGGTGCGTGGATGATACAATCGCCCCGGGATTTTCGGCCAGCATGCGCTGGTCTGCCTCCATCTGGCGGGCGGTATCCATTGCGTGAATATATGTGTTTACAAATTCTGTGCGCTGGTCTTCCGTTTCCATTCGGGTATGATATGTATCCCATGGAAACAGGTCTACACAGATTTTTTTTGTGAACAGTACTTTGAATATTCCGCCACTTAGCCCCCAGCGGGTTGAAAACAGGTCATGATTAAAATGCCGGGTTAATACGTCCACGGCGCGGTCAAAATCTGCACGCATCAGGCATATGTCAATATCGTCGTCCCATGGTATGAATCCGCCGCCGCGGGCCGCACCCAACAGTGTTCCGTATCCCAGAAAGTATTCAATGCCGGCATCTTTTAACACCCGGTCAATCATTGATAACAGTTTCAGGCATCCCTGTTGTTTTAACAGTAGATGGCCCGATGCCGGTGGTATGTCGGATATGTCCGTTCGCAGCGCATAAAGGCGTGTGACGTGTTTTTTTAGTGTCTCTATTGATTGTATGATATGGTTCAGTTTTGTGTCCGTCGTGCGATAAAATTCCGAGATGTATGACAGCAGATCAGGTGTGTTTTGTGTTTGCATTACATTGAACCTTTCTATGTGTCGGCTATCTTAGCAGGTTTTTCCTGTTTTGCAATTTAAAACCCGTCAAAAGACATGCCGACAAATCGTGGCGCTCTTATCAGCTCCAATAACAGTTGCTGGTAAATACATATTGGCCCGTGCTGTCCATGTAGTGTTCAGAGCCGCCCAGTGGCGGAATATAGCATTTGTTTTTTGAATAGTTTCCGGATTCGCTTGATTTTCCAGATATTGGTCCCTGGGGGGAGTAATCGTTGATTGGGCCGGTAACATAGTTTGGACCACTGGGGCATTGGGCGCAGTTATTGAATCCGCCGTAATAGCCGCTGTCACAGTATTCACGATCGTATCCTGATGGGCACCATGAACCGCCGATGCCTGCATCCGGATCAAAATCACAACAATTTATAAGATGACCGTGGTTGCCGTCATATTGGTTAGAGCAATTGTCCGGATTTGTGTCAGGCTGGGTTGCGGAATATTTCCACCCGCTATAGTCGTCGCAAATATAAAATCCGCCGCCAGAATTTTTTCCGTATGCGCCCCCATAATGTATGTTGCTGGTGCCTTTGTAGCTGCTGCATGTGTTATCAATGCAAATGTTTTCGTCGTTTATCCAGTTGTCAATGCAACTGGTGCTATAGTTGCATTTATCATAGGCTATTCTGGATGGGACGCAAACTTGGCATGGGGTATCGCCATCCCCCGATGCCGGGGATGCGCAGTATGGGTGGAAATACAATACTTCGCCGATTGTGTAGCCTATGTCTTTTCCGTGGCTTTTATTCATCATGGCGCAAGAGGCCAATCCCGCAATAAGTAAATAAAATCTGTGTCGTGCCGCCATAAAAGTCCCCTTGTTGATGGAAAATATATGCGCCGCATTGCCAGGAAAACGGTCCTTTTTCTGGCATATTTTTGCGTTGACTTAACCCCAGGATTGACGCTAAAATCGGTGCGAGAATATATGCTTGATATAACTGACCGTTTTTTTTAGGCACTGAATTCAGTCGGTTTTTTTATTGTAAAAACAACATAAAAAGCCCCAAACAGGGGGCTTTTTTCATATTTATTTTTTTGTGTTATGTATTATGCGCTGTGTGCGTTGATTGCATCGCGAATTTCATCCAATGATGCATTGCAGGGCAACAGTGGCTCGAAATAAACATTCGCTGTTCCGGGGCGCATTTTTCCATGCTTTGGCCAGTATACACCCGCATCTGTTCCCACAGGCATAATCGGCAGTTTTAACTGATGCGCCAGGTACAACAGCCCGCGCTTTAACGCCGGACGTGCGCCTGGTTTTACGCGCGTGCCTTCTGGGAAAATAATTAATACCTGGCCGTTCATGATTTTCTTTGCAACCGCATTGGCCAGTTTGTTCATGTTTGTTTTTCCGCGTGTACGGTTCACAGGCTGTAATCCCATGCGCCAAAATGCCCAGCCATATATTGGTATCCACAATAATTCCCGCTTTATTATAAAGAAAGAGTTGGGGATGTTTGTCGACAATATTGCAATTTCCAATATCGACATGTGTTTTGCCGCAATAATCGCCTTGCCGTCCAGACGTATGTTTTCGTTCGGTTTAACCGGAACACCGTTTTCTTCGGTTGCGGGATAGTGTATCTGATATTTTATTCCGGCAATCCACCGTGCCAGCAACAGAACACCGCGTGCATCCGTGACGACGAAAAAGTCATTTAAACGCTTGTTTACCAATCCGATTAACAACAGCGGTGACCATAACAGAAAATACAGCGCCAAAATAATTTTGAATAAAATTGTACGTAACATGTTTCTTTATCCTTCCTTGATTCCAAACATTGTGACAATATATTTTATATATTCCGTGGCCCATCGTTCAAGTCTTTTTGTTGCGGGCATGTCCGTCAGGCGAACAGGGCAGGCAACAACCTCTATATCGGGCAGTTCGCGGCTTATCAGATACTGGGCCCGGTTCATGTGGTCTTCGGTTGTTACGACAACAATCCTATCCAGTCCTGTCTTTTGTACAATGGCGCGGATTGCAACAGCGTTTTGATATGTCGATTTCGAATCGGATTCAACGGTTACTTTTTTTGCCATCTCAAAAGAACCCTGGGCACCTGCGCCGATGATGTATAGGTCTGCATCCGGATATTTTCTAAGCTGGCGCATGGCAAACGGAATGCGTCGTGCATCACCGGTCAGTACAAATATGCTGTCATCAGGCAAAATAGTCCCGCATACGCGCGGCGTCATCGACTTGAACATCATTCCGCCCATGATGAATAAAGCAAAGGCTAAAAAAGACGGTGTAAAAAACTTCATCAGCTGTTTTTAAGAATTTTCAACGTGGTGCGCTTGGTTATAAATATTGCAAATATGCTGATTGCGATTGGCATCAGAAACAGTGCGAACCATGCGCCCGCAGACAGGCCCATCATCGCCATAAGGCCAACGCGTGCATGACGTGCGGCCGATAAAATCAGCATTAATACTGGCATGGCTGCAACAAACCCGGCCGCCGCCGCAACGATGGAAATTTTCCCGACAATAATTTGCATTTGGTGGGCCACAAAACTGTCCCGGGCCCCCACCTGGTTCAGTATTTCCAGCTCGCGTCGGTGTAGTTGCGCCGTGTTGCGGGCAATAAACGAAATGCATACTCCAATCGCCCCCAGCGTCAGGACCAGTATCAGTGATGCAATTGCGACCATGCGCCATCCGGCACCCGTTGCGGCCCCCAATGCCGCGGCATGGGGCAAAAAGCGGGCGTTGCCGGCAAACTGGTCTGCAAAAAACTTCATATCAGATTTTTGATTCAGTTTTATTTCGTACATTTCCGGCAGGTAATTTTTCATAGTCGCCCCGCCGCCGGAAATCCACGGCCGCATAAGCTCTGTCATTTCGTCGGCAGATACCTTTTTTACGGATGCGATTTTATCCTTGTTGGAATCGATTATTTTTTGTGCGCTGGCACCGTTTTGGCCCGGCATAACCTGAACCGTTGCCATCAGGTCCCATTGGGTGTTCCAGCGTGCAACGCCGGTTCCGATTGCAATGGCAACCCCCAATGCAATTACGGATAAAAACGTCAACAGGGCCATAATTGCCGTCATGAATACGGATTGCTCGCGAAGCAGGGAAAATACAACAGGTCTTTTCATTTATGCGTTTCCAATGTCGTCAAATTGTTTTGATAATTCTGCAAAATAGTTTTGCGGTTTCGGGCCCTTCCAGACTTTTTTTGTTTCTGTTTTTGCGGCGGCGGGGGCCTTGCCCACGAAACCCACACGATGATTTTCCACATGCAGAACAGGGAACTTGTATGTATCCATCAGTTTCTTGTTGTGGGTTGCCAAAATTATCGTCGTGCCAAACAGTTTGTTCATTTGAATAAACAGCTCCATCAGGCGCGATGCGTTTTCATCGTCAAGGTTGCCTGTCGGTTCGTCGGCCAGCAGAATTGTCGGCTGTACTATGATTGCGCGGGCGACCGATACGCGCTGTTGCTGGCCGCCCGAGAGTGCGCGCGGAAATGTGGCGGCATATTTTCCCAGGCCGACCCAGTCTAAAACCTTGGCCACCAGTTTTTTTATTTTTACCTCTGGCACGCCGCGCACGCGCAGGGGCAGGGCAACATTGTCAAACACGGTCAGGTGTGACAAAAGAGAATATTCCTGAAAAACGATTGCCATTTTCTGGCGCAGGTTGGCGATTTCGTCGCGTGATATGTCGGCCGTTGTTTTTCCAAACAGTTTTATCTGGCCGTCGGCCGGCGTGTGCAGTTGATATATAAGGCGCAACAGTGTCGTTTTTCCGGCCCCGGACGCGCCCGACAGAAAGTAGAACGCCCCGGCGCTGATGTTAAAAGAAACGTCGGTTAAAACGTCTGCACCCCCCTCGTAACGGGCGGCGACGTTTGCAAAAGATATAGCGGTATTGTCTTCCATGATTCGGATGGTAGTAAAAATTTGTTTTTGGGTCAAGAGGACATGAAAAAAACGCCCCGATGGGGCGCTTGATTATTTGTCTACGCGCGTTGTCGTGTTGCGGTTTTTTGACCAGACCTTTTCGCCTGTGCCAAAATACTGGGGGCGTTCCTTGCCGTATGATATTGTTTTTACGCGTGACGGTTCAATTCCGTCTTTTATTAAAACGTGTGCGGCGTTGCCGGCACGCAGTGCACCCAGCGCCAGATTGTATTCCGTAGAACCGCGTTCGTCGCAATGACCTTCCATGGTGACATTGATGTCGGGGTGTTTTTTCATATACAGCGACTGGCCCTGCAGGTTGCGTGCCATTTCCTGTGTCACATCGGCCGAGTCAAAAGCAAAAAATACTTTTTCTTCGTTTATGTCGGATGGCATCTTCGCGCCACTGCATGCCGCCAATGTTAATGCAGTGCATAAAAGCAAACAGTTTTTCATGTTGTTACCTCTTTCCGTGTACAATTAGTATGCTAAAAACGTAGCAGAAAAAGAGAAAACGGTCAATATCTGTTTTTTGTTTTTGGAGCATATCCTTTTTTATGATATACTTAAGGAATAAATGGAGGGGTATTTTCATGAAAAAATTAGTGTCAGTAAGTGTTTTGATGGGATTATTTGTCGTGCCGTCTTTTGCGGCGGTGCGCACCGCACAGCCCAGTCATATTTCAAGAGACGGCCGCGGTGGATACGATGTTACATATAATTATAAGGACAAAGCAAAAACAGGCTGGTATATAACTGGGCGTGCAGAACTGAGCCTGCTGAATTTCAAGAACGAATACAGTGTTTCTGAGGGGTTCAGCGCGGATGAAAGCCATAGCGAGGATAAATATTCGTTTGAGCCTGTGTTCGGCGGCTCGATTGCGGCGGGTAAGAAAATTAACTATTTCTGGCGCGCGGAACTGGAAGGCGGATATTTGGGCTATTTCAGCGACGAAGATGCGGTTGCAAAATTTTCGCTGTCGATTCCGTATGTTATGCTGAACGGATATTATGACTTTACGAACGGGCTGTATGTCGGCGCGGGTGTTGGTGCGGCGTTGTCCAATTATAAGATAAGCGGTGATTATTTCAACGGCTATGACAAGACTAAAACGGCACTGTCGCCGATGGCGGGACTGATGCTGGGGTGGACGCATCAGCTGGATGAAAATCTGGTGCTGGATTTGCGGTATCGTTTGGCCGGTATGACCGGGGCTGAATTAAAGCTGGGCTTCCAAGACACCGATGACAATGTATATGGCTTTAAAAGCAAAACAGGCATGATTTTGGATAATTCGGTATCTTTTGGTATCAGGTATGAATTTTAACCAGAAAAGGTGTTGACTCGATTCGCAAAAATTGGTAACATAGTAGGTGTAGAGAGAGTTATGAAAAGTAGAGTTCAAATATCACGATTGGCAGTTGTTTGTGTTTTGTGCACATCGGCGATATCGGGCGCTTTTGGGGCCGCGTCGGTGCGGTCGTTAGGGGGGGCAGGAACGTATTCCAGTGCATCATCTGCGGCCGCGGGTGGCGGCGCCCCCAGTGGGGCCATAAACGCAGTGCGCGCGGGATCAATGCGCGTGGCGCCGTCGGCTGGCGGGGCGTCTGCGTCTGGGTCTTCAAATCGCGGTACGGCAACGACGGGCCGTGTTGCAACCGCGCCACGTTTGTCTATTGGCAAATATTTGGGTGGCGGCACATCTGTCAGTGGGGGCAGTTCTATCAAAAATCAAAAACCGGGCAGCGGCGTTAGCAACAGTGGCGGTGGTTCCATGGATCCAGGAATTGCCGGCGCATTGACAGACCGTGTTGGCGAACTTGAATCCCAGGTTGGTGCTTTGTACACAAATGATGAAATAGACGGTTTTTTTGCAGACAAGCAAAATGTGTTGACGGGCGATGGCTATATTGAAATAGAAGATGATGAAATTTTCCTGAATATAGATGCGCTGAAAGACGGGCTGGAAACCATTGTTGGTGCAAATGGCCGCGAGGTTGAGATTTCTAAGAATGCAACCCATATTCAGTGGCGCTATGTCGGCGATACCCAGTGGCAGGATTTGATTGCAATTAGTGAGCTGGTCGGCCCCCAGGGGCCCCAAGGCTTAACCGGTCCCCAGGGCCCGGCGGGCGAGAAAGGTGAAAAGGGTGACAAGGGTGACCCGGGCGAGGGCCTTGATTCCGCTAAGTATTCCACAACAGAGCAAATGAATCAGGCGATTAAAACAGCAATTGCGGATGCGGGGCATGTTACATCGACCGAAATGGCCAATGCATTGTCTGACAAGGCGGACAAGACACAGCTGGCGGCGTATGCCACGAAAACGGCGGTAGAAGAAAGCATTACAAACGCAACTGCGGATCTTGCACCTAAGGCATGGGTTAATACGGCGCTGGCGGACAAGGCGAATGTTTCGGATGTTTACACAAAGGGCCAGTCAGATGCAAAGTATCTGACAGAGCACCAATCTCTGGCTGATTATGCAAAATCTGCAGATGTTTACACAAAGACCCAGGTTGACGAGAAAGTTGCCGATATTGTTGCAGGCGACATGAGTGCGGCTTTATCCGAATATGCCAAAACGGCTGATGTTAACACTGCGCTTGAGAAAAAGGCAAATGTTACCGATTTGGCCGATTATGCAAAAGGCGCAACGGTAACCGCTCTGGAGGGGCGTGTAAATACACTGGCGACTGATGTTGATGAAATGGCGGTCGATGTTAGCGGCGCGGTTGCCGATGCGGCGTTGGCGGTATCAACAGCCGGGGCCGCAAAAACAGCGGCCGATGCGGCATCTGGTGTGGCGGCGTCCGCATTGACGGCGGCAGGAACGGCATCCGATAAGGCCGATGCGGCCAAGACGGCGGCTGATGCGGCAACAACGTCGCTGGCGTTAAAGGCTGATGCGGAAAATGTTTATACGAAATCAGCGGCTGATGAAAAGTTTGCAACTAAAAAAGCGCTTGAGGATGCGGTTGTAGAGGCCGGCAATATAGACTTAAGCGGATATGCCAAAACAGAAGATTTGGGCACATTGGCGGCAAAAGACACAATTACAAATGCAGATGTTGCAGATGATGCGGCAATTGCAAAAACGAAATTGGCGGCGGATGTTCAGGCATCGCTGACAAAGGCGGACCAGGCGGTTACTGTCGAAGGCGCACCAGAAGAAGGTGATTTCGTACTGGCGATTAGCAATGGTCAAAAGGGCTGGTTTGAAGTGGTTACAGAGTAACTGTCAAATCATTATAAACGGCCCTTGGGCCAAGTGTAAAAAAAGGAAGTGAAAAAAATGAAAGTAAAGAATGTCGCTTTTTCCGGATTTGCAGCGGCTATAATGGTAAGTGCTGGGATTGCCAGTGCATCGGCGGCGCCTCAAATCGCAAGCAAACAATATGTTGATAACAAGGTTTCGACAGATGTTAAGGAACTGCAGACAACAATTGAAAACAATTATACTAAAACAGAGCAGTTGCAGGATGTTATCGTAACAAATATTACAAACGAACTGCAGTCTGAAAACAGTGAACTGAAAACAGCCATTGACCAGGCACTGGACACAAAGGCGGATACATCGACTGTAAACCAGATTAGCACAACTGTTAATAATTTGAATACAACTGTTGGACAACTGGAAACGGATGTCGCAGGCAAGGCAGACAAGCTGACGGGCGAAGCAATCAAGGCCGGCAATATCGCAACAATTGATGCAACCGGTAATTATGTCGCGGGTACTGTGGCGGCGGCGGATTTGGTAACAAATGCAACCGTTACGGAAAAGATTACGAATGCATTGGAACAAAATGAATCCGTAAAAGAAATTATTACCACAATTGTCAGCAATGGCGATGTTGTGACCGACGCAATTGATAAATCTGTTGAATCTGGCACGTTAAAAACTGAACTGGATAAAAAGGCCAACGTAGCCGATGTTTATACAAAGGAAGAAGCAAACGCTAAAATTATTGACCTGGCGATACCGAAACCGACAGGGTCCTGTGCCGCAGAGTCGGGACGCTGTGTTCTGTCGGTCGATTCAGCCGGTAATAGCCTGATGTGGCTGGATGTTACGGCGCCGCTGGAAAGCACGGTTACTCCGGCAGGTTAATCTTCAGATAAATACAGTTTAAGGAAAGGAAAAAATTATGAAAAAACTTACAACTGGTATTTTTACAGTTCTGTTGGGCTTGGTTGCAGTCGATGCAAATGCGGCCGTTACATCCAGGGCCTATGTTGATCAAGAAATTGGCAAAGTACAGGGTAGCGTCACAACGTTGGAATCAACTGTTACGGAATTTCGCGACGGTATTAACACAACAATTACCAATCGGATTACAGAAGAACTGAACAGCGATACATCGGAAATATCCAAGGCATTGGATTCCAAGGCTTCGGCGGCGGATTTAAAGGATATTGATGCGCGCTTATATACGGCCGAGGATGATATTAGTGCGTTGGAGGGGACGGTTGGAACAGCCGAACTGGGGACAACGAATAAAACACTGACCGGGGCAATCAATGAATTGAATACTAGCAAAGTAACACAGGACCAGGTTACAACAATTATTACAAACTCTATTACTGCGGAAGAGGGTGCAATCAAAGACGCTATTGATACAGCTGTTTCTGACAAGGCGGATAAAACACAGGTTGCAACAGATATTGCCAACGCGGTAAAGGTTGAAACGGACCGTGCAACAGCAGCAGAAAAAGCTAACGCTGATGCGATTGGTGCATTGGACACTGCGTATAAAGCGGCAGATACCGCATTGAACACGGCGGTTGAAAAAGCCCAGGCTGATGCGACACAGGCGCTGAACGAATCCATTAAAAAGGTTACGACAACAGGCGAAGATGGAACATATGTTTTAACCATCAAGACCCTTGGCGATGTTGCGACCTTGAAATGGGAACAAATTGAACGTGCAGACCCAGCACCAGCACCGACGCCGGGCGTTTAAGTTATAAAAAAAATCCCGGTGGTTGGATAAACGACCGCCGGGTACAGTAGATGCGTGCAACGCATCACATAGCGGATAAAATTATTTAGGTATCATATATTATGAAAAGAGCAGGATTTTTGGTAGCTTCTCTGGCGGCGTTTTTGGCGGTTGGTGCGGCACGTGCGGATATTGCATCAACAACGTATGTTGATGATATTGCCAAAACAAAACAGGATACGTTGAAAATTGACAACATGTCTTCTTATAATACCAGCAATGCTGATAATGATGAACGTATTCCAACAGTAAAAGTTGCCGAAGACATTGCCAGTGCATCGGCTGATGCGGCGGTAACGGCGGCTGCAAATATCTATTCAAGAAAAAAGGAAGATTTTGTTACGCCATTGACGGCCAGTAACAAAGGTCTTACCAAGGCAGAGATGGATGCAGAATCAGCGGCACGTACATCTGCGGATACCGCATTGGGCACAAGAATTGATGACGAGATAGCGGCGCGTACCGCGGCAGATAATGCAATTAATAAGACAATCGGTACCGTACCCGCAGACAAGACGGTTGTTGAGTTAATTGATGATGCAAAAACAGCCGCGACATATGATGATACAGAACTAAAGGCGGACATTGCAGAAAATACGTCCGCGATTACTGCCATTAATAACAGTGCGGTTATGGTCTCTGGTGCAACAAAGGAAAAAATTGATGCAATCAAGACAAACACCGATGCGATTGCAACCTTGAATGCGGCAGATACTGTTGATGGCAGTGTTGATAATAAAATTAAGGTTGCGGTTGATGCAATAAACACCGCGGTTGAAGGCAAGGCGGATAAAGCCACTACATTGGCGGGCTATAATATTGGTGACGCATATACAAAAACAGAGACAGATGCGGCGGTGGCTACGGCCAAAAAGGCGGGAACCGATGCCGCGGCGGCCTTAGACACATATAAAACATCAAATGATGCGGCGGTCCAGGCCGCGGCCGCAACGGCGAATGCAAACAAGACGGCGATTGAAAGCACAACATCTGGACTGGGAACTAAGTTACCAACCGCAACCTATGATGCAGAGGTTGGAGATGTTTCTGCGACAAATATGGGAACAACCGCGACAACCGTTGTCGCCGCGATAAAGGAAGTAGGCGGCAAGGCCACCACGGCGCAAGCCGCGGCCACCCAGGCAAATACTGCGGCGTCAGATGCCCAGGATACGGCGGACAGCGCACTGGCCAAGGCAAATAATGCAATTCCAAAACCCGGTACGAATTGTGAAACTTCTGAAGCGGGCTGTGCGTTATTGTTCCGCAACGGCGCATATGTTTGGGAAACGATTGGACGTTAACATAGGGCGGAATATATGGCGTAATTCAAAAAAGATATGGTTACGCCATATATGACCTTGTGTTGAAGTGGGGATTTGTGATAATATAAGACGGGTAGAGAGTTTTTAGGTTATGAGGAATATAGCTGGTATTTTTGCAGTTTCTTTTATCGCAATTGTGTCTGTGATACCGGCCCGTGCAGAGGTTGTATCAACCACGCTGTTAAACAAACGTTTGGGCACAGAAGGTAACTTGGCACCGGTGGCGACGTCTGGCTCTTATAATGATTTGACGAACAAGCCAGATATTCCAGCGGCACAGGTTCAGCCCGACTGGAACGCAACATCCGGCATGGGACAGATAAAGAACAAGCCGGCATTAGGTACATTGGCGGGTAAAAGTTCTGTGACATCTGGGGATATAGCAGATGGCACGATTGTAAATGCGGATATTTCTGCATCTGCCGCAATTGCCCCGACAAAGATTAACATAGATACGATTAATACATATGACACCCTGCATACAGACAATGATGCGCGTATTCCTTCTGTAAAGGTGGCAGAGGAAATTGCCGCCGCAATGGGGGATGCCGCCGTTGCGGCCGCCAAGAATGTGTATCAGGTTAAATCCACTGCAAATTACCAGATGGGTGGTCCCAATGGTGCATGGACCACGATGAGTTCTGCTCAGCAGGCCGCTCTTAATTCCGGTATTACGGCGGACAAAGTAACCCAATACAATAATTATGCCACGGGCAAGCAGGATACATTGACCGCGGGCAGTAATGGTAATATTAAAGGTTCCGGCAGTGTTACTGTGACCAAGGATGCATCTGGGGTTATAACAGTATCTGGAACAGATACAAATACAGTTACAACGGCGACAACAACCGGTGCCGGAAACGTTGTTTCGGCAATTACGGCAAATAACGGTGCGCTTACAGTTACAAAGGGTGTTACCGCGGCGACCCCGGGTGATATTACAAATGCGATAAATGCACTGGATGTTGCAGAGTCTAGCGCGACGGGTAATGTCGTTACGAATGTTAGCCAGACAGACGGTAAAATTTCCGTCACAAAGGGAACGATAAATGTTCCGACGGTAAATAACGCCACGCTTACTATTAAACAGGGGGGGGCTGTTAAGGGTACTTTTACGGCGAACCAGGCCACCGCCGCAACAATCGAGTTAACTGATAATAATACAACGTATACGGCCAGCGGTTCAAATGGTGTATCGGCCACGGTAAGTGGTACATCTGTGAATGTATCGGGTGTATCTGCAACACGTGATGCGATTGGTGTGGCAAAACTGGGGGTTATTCCGGTGGGAACCACGGGTACTGCAACCGCGACCATATGGGTTGAATAAAGTTTCCCGACAGGGATGATAGGGAGAGAAAGGCGCATGCCTTTTATGAGAAGAAAATACAGCGACACAATGTCGCTGTATTTTTATTTACGCATGCTGTTATGTAGACATATAGCAAATGTATGGCTGTATTAATGACGCCCCCCCCCAGTATGGGACACGTGCCCGGGGCTATAACAGCATCATCAGGCCGATGCCCAGTCCTGCCGCAATAATTGCAAACATGGTAAGTGGCCAGAAATATTTTTTTACGATGGTGTTTGCCTGTTCCTGGAAACGCCACAGTAACGCTGCGACGATGGCAAAACGCGCCGTGCGGAATACCGCCGATACGCCTAAGAACAATGCCGCCGGGAATCCCATGAATCCTGCGCATATTGCCATCAGCTTGTACGGAATAGGGGTAAACGCGGTCAGGACAATTATAAACAGACCATGCTTTATAAATAACGCCTGGGCCATTTCAAATTTTTCCATCGTGGCAAAATTTTGTATCAGCCACAGTCCGACCGAGTCAAACAGCCAGTATCCAATCAAATATGCAATTGCGCCGCCGACCAGCGAACCGGCCGCCGCCGCAATCGTAATCGGAATCGCACGTCGGCGGTTCGCAATAATAGGCGGGGTCATAAAAACCTCTGGCGGGACAAACAGGAATATCGATTCGCATACTGTTAAAACAAAAACTATCCATGCATAGGCCGGATGTTCAGATTTTTTAAGAATTGATTCAACAAGTTTCATTTTTCCCCCGGATTTGTCAAAAATTTTCTTGATTGTACATAAATTTAGTCTAATTTACAAATTAATAAGTATAAAAAAAAGATAAAAATATGCAGAAAAAACGTACAAACTCAAATCGGCCCGATCGTATTGCCGCCAAGGTTCAAATGCTGGTTGCACAGATTTTACGCGACAATTACGGCGAGGATGCAATTTTAGGCGGTGTGTCGCTGGTCGGGGCGGTTGCACATGGCGGATTACAGTTTGTGCGACTGTATTACTATTCGCGAAACGAAGATATTTCCGCCGTTCAGCGCCGTCTGGATGAGGTCACGCGAACAGTCCGGTTCGAGCTGGCCGCGCGCATGAATCAAAAATATGTACCAGATATTCGTTTTGAATACGATGATACTCTGGAGCGGGCATCGCGAATTGATGAACTGTTGGGGCAGATTGCAAATGAATCATAATGATATTGTAATTACCAAAATTTCTGATCTGACGGATAATTTGTTGTTGGAATGTTTTTGGATTGCGAATATGTCGCGTCCTAATAATGCGATAATGATTCATGGATTTATGCAGCGTGATGTAAATATTCATAAGCATATATTGTTTGCTTGTTTTGTGCGTGAACAGCTGCGCGGTTTTATTAAGGGGCATATTGAAACTGATGGTGCCCGGCCAGAGTCTCGGATTGATTGGGTGTTTGTTGATCCTGTTTGTGGCCGCCGCGGTTTGGGTACCCGTCTGATTAATGCATACGAATCGCATTGCCGCAATGCGGGTGTGTGCCGTGTGCTGGTACAGCCGGCGCCCACCCGTCAGGCCAAAAGCTTTTATGCCAAGCACGGGTACGCACCATGCGGTATGACGTATACGCATGCCAAAGAACTGTAGCGATAATACATACCGATATTTCCTATAAAAAACAGATTGCAAGTTGGGATATACTGGTGTACCATTGCCGCATGAGCCAGAAAAATATCAGAAATTTTGCAATTGTTGCACACATAGACCACGGTAAATCTACTTTATCAGACAGATTGATTGAATATACCGGGGGCCTGCAATCGCGTGAGATGAAGTCGCAGGTTCTTGATTCCATGGATATAGAGCGCGAGCGGGGAATTACAATCAAGGCCCAGACGGTTCGCCTGAATTATACCGCAAAGGATGGTCAAACCTATCAGCTGAATTTAATGGACACACCCGGACACGTCGACTTTTCGTATGAGGTGTCGCGTTCGCTGGCCGCGTGCGAGGGGGCGCTGGTTCTGGTTGATGCAACCCAGGGTGTTCAGGCCCAGACATTGGCCAATGCTTATTTGGCGCTGGATAATGATTTGGAAATGTTGCCCGTGCTGAATAAAATAGACCTGCCGTCAAGTGATGTTGTCGGCACGCGTGAACAGATTGCAGATGTTATTGGGCTGGATGCATCTGATGCGTTGGGCGTGTCGGGAAAAACCGGCGCCGGCGTTCCGGAATTACTGGAAGAGATTGTTCAAAAGCTGCCCAGTCCGCGGGGGGATGAAAACGCATCGACGCGGGCACTGTTGGTTGATTCGTGGTATGATTCATATCTGGGCGTTGTTATATTGGTGCGTGTTGTTGACGGGAAATTATCACGCGGTCAAAAGATAAAATTTATGGCAACCGGGGCTGAATATGTTATTGATAAAATAGGATATTTTACCCCAAAAATGGTTAATACAGAAGAATTAAAGACCGGCGAAATAGGATTTATTATTACCGGGATGAAAACCATTCATGACTGCAAGGTTGGCGACACTATCTTAGATGTTCGCGGTGGCGGGGACGCGCTGCCCGGGTTCAAGCCGTCAATTCCGGTCGTGTTTTCTTCGTTCTTTCCGGTAGAGGCCGACGATTATCCCGCATTGCGTGAGAGTGCAGAAAAACTGGCGCTGAATGATGCATCGTTTATGTTTACGACAGAAAAATCATCTGCGCTGGGATTTGGGTTGCGTTGCGGATTTTTGGGTCTGTTGCATATGGAGATTATAAGCGAGCGCCTGTCGCGTGAGTTTAATTTGACCCTGATTAACACTGTCCCCAGCGTGCTTTACAAACTGTATCTGCGCAGTGGCGAGGTTGTAGATTTGGAAAACCCGGCCGATATGCCAGAGCCTACAAAAATAGAAAGAATTGAAGAACCCTGGGTTCGTGCAACAATTATGATGCCCGATAAATACATGGGCGGGATTATGGCATTGTGCTCGGAACGGCGCGGCATTCAGGAAAATATTTCCTATGTCGGTAATCGCGCGGTTTTGGTATACCAGTTACCACTGGCTGAAATCGTATTTGATTTTTATGACCGGGTAAAGTCTATATCTTCGGGATATGCGTCGTTTGATTATGTTCTGCAGGGATATCAGGCATCGGATTTGGTAAAGGTGTCTATTCTGGTAAACGATGAAAATGTGGAACCGTTGTCGTTTATGTGCCATCGCAGTTTTGCAGAAAAACGAGGGCGCCAGATTGTGGAAAAATTAAAAGACCTGATTCCGCGGCACCAGTTTAAAATACCGTTGCAGGCGGCAATTGGTGGAAAAATTATAGCGAGAGAAACTATTGCGGCATATCGCAAGGATGTTACCGCAAAATGTTATGGCGGGGATATAACGCGTAAGCGCAAACTGCTGGAAAAGCAAAAAGAAGGCAAAAAGCGCATGCGCACATTTGGCAGTGTTGAAATACCGCAAAGCGCATTTATCAACGCACTGAAAGTAAGCTAAAAAAGGAAAAGCATATGTTCGCTAAAATCATACAAAAATGGAATATTATCAAATCCGACTGGGACGAATATAAAAAGCTGCGGCATGCCGCAGGCTGTGCATGGCGCAAACTGGAAGGGCTGCGCAAAAAAATTACGCATTTGTATTTTGCGGACGACACAGCGCCGCAGAGCCGCTGTATCCGGTCAAAACTGCTGGAGGTGCCCAAGAACATTGCACAAGACAGCGTGTTTGATTCCCGTGGGGTTACACTGTATGAGGTAAGACATTATTGCCCTCATTTTAAAGAGGAAAAAGATACCGGAAAAGTTACGCCGTGTGCTGAAAAAAATTGTCCGTATTATATGGCAAATTGTGAATATGCCGCCGCTGTTGAGGAATATGAGGCCGCACAGAACAATCGTCGTGCATTCTGGCGCCGTGACAAGTCAAACACAAAGTAAAGCAAACGGGGGCGGCCGTGGCGCATCAATTCTTCTTTAACCCTTATATCCTGGATAATCTGCCGGCGCCGAACAAGGGGTTCGATGTTGTCCAGGATATATCGGAACCACGGTTGCGGATGTATGTTACCAGTCGCGGCATAAAAACTTTTTTTGTTCGAAAAAGAATAGGCGGGCATGACCGGCGCATCATTATTGGCAATTATCCTGATGTGGATATTGAGCAGGCCCGCGGTCGCGTATCAGAGGTATTAATGCGTGCCGCAGAAAAACCAAAGGTGCGCCGCAGTAAAATAACGATGGGACGGCTGACGGATATGTATCTGGCGGCACGCGTTCGTCGCAGTGAAGACGGAATGGTAAAGTTGCGTCGCGGTATTGAGCGGCATTTGGTCGGGTTGCGGGATAAATATGTTTCGGATATATCGTATGATGACGTTTGTGCCGTGATTGAAAATATTCCCGGGCCGGCAATTGCACGACGTATGCAGGAACTGGTCCAGAGTATTTTTAAATATGCCATCGAGACTGGCTATGCAAAGGAAAATCCGGTCGCCAAAATGGAGCGCGTGGTTCAGCACAGGCGCGTTCGCCCGCTTACTAAATCCGGAATTGTTCGGCTGATTGCGGCCATCAATGCCGAGCCGTCGCCGGTTTTACGTGCCGCGTTTTTAATGCTGATTTATGGATTCGCACCAAAGTCACAGGTGTTTTCTATGCGCTGGTCCGATTTGGACTTTAATCATTACATGTGGGGCGCGCGTCCATTGTCAGATGCCGCGGTGGTGTTGTTACAAGATTTGCCTCAGGATGGGAACTGGGTGTTTTCTGTGCGTGGTCGCATGAAGCTTACCGATCCGCGTGCCAGTTGGCATCGTGTTGCCGCCGCCGCCGGTATTCCAAACCTGACCATGGATGATGTGCACAAGTTTATGATGCGACACCTGGTGTGGGCATCGGCCCCCGAAGATTTGCGTGCAAATATGAATGACCTGGTTGATGAAATAAACAGCCTGAACATATAAAATCCGTTTTGTCAAGTTTTGTTATTGTTTGTTATAATTTCTTGACACCATTGTCATAAAATGATAGCGTTAGATTATGACACGCCCAGAGCAGGGCCACACATTTAACTGAAACAAAGGAAAAAAAATGACAACTTTTGAAAAAGTAAAAAAAATCGTAGCTGATAAGCTGGGCGTTGACGAAGCAAAAGTCACC
>Ga0073906_1002650_pt1 | contig 22780 bp, 18 predicted proteins | sample Inofromicrocosms_FD_65485 | JGI IMG/M metagenome (GOLD analysis project Ga0073906, IMG submission 65485) | Mouse cecum microbial communities from Vienna, Austria - Inoculum for glucosamine and mucus D2O microcosms | ecosystem: Host-associated > Mammals > Digestive system > Large intestine >...
TTATTTGACTTTACCAAATAAAATTGCCACTAATCTCTATAAAACCAGCAGGTTAAATTTACTTATAATGGTGATGTCTATTCCACATTATCGCCTTAGCGTGTCCGCTGAATAGTTACTGCCGGCCTGTTTTTTTGTTAAGAATCCATAAAAATAATCTGTATTACATCATAGTTATAAAACAATGTTTCCATGCAACTCATTATATATATGACATTTAAAAATCAGATTCAAAAAACTTTCTAAAAAATCAAATTTATAATATTTTTTCACGCGCTCTCACAATAATATAATACAGCACTCGTTATTATAGTACGATTATTGTATTTGCACTGTGTTTTATTCATGGTATTAGAATTTAATGCTATCAGAGAGCGTGATTGTGAAACCCCGCTCTTTTTTTATACCCTTTTCTCTCCTATCCTTTTTTTTTAGCCGTTTATTTGCTAACTTCGCGTCATGTTTGAAAAACGTGTTTTATATATTATAGTCTTACTCCTCTCCTTCTTTGGCTCTGAGGGCCAGTCTCAGAACAGAATGCCTGACGCCGCGCGCGGCATTGGCATGAGACAATCGGCCTCATCCGAAAAAGCCGCAGAACCCGACACAATTCGCCAAGGTTCGGCATGGACTCTCACATTCCCTTTAGGCAACCATGTTGAATCGGTGATTGACACACTCGCATACAATTACCAGCGAAGCGCCATACCGGCTATGGTTACTGACGCCTATGCCACTACCGGAAACATAGGGGCCGAAGGTTTGAACCTAATATACTTTGACCGCCCGCAAAAGTCAACTTTCTTTTTTAAAGATGCCCTAAAAGCATGGATTCCTACTTTTGAAAAGCAGAAATTCTACAATATGTATGTCCCGACTACAATCATGCAATATGGTTTCGCCGGAAACAAACAGACTCATCAGGACAGGTTAAAAGTGGATTTCGCCGGAAATGTGAACCGCAGAATCGGTATAGGCGGAACTCTTGACTATATTTACTCGAAAGGCTCATATGAGTCGCAAGCCACAAAAGACTTTTCATTCGGCCTCTCCACATATTATCTTGGCGACAGATATGAGCTGCAGGCTTTCTACAACCATTACAACTTTCTCAACAAAGAGAATGGAGGAATAACCGACGACCTATATATCACCGACCCTGCGCAGCTGCAAGGCGGAGTGAGCAAGATTGAGCCCAAGAGCATTCCTACCCGTCTTAATGCCGCACACACGCGCCTGAACGGCGATGAATTTTTCATGACTCACGCCTACAAAGTCGGCTTTTGGAGGTCGCAAACCGTAAACGACACTCTGACAAGAGAAATATACATACCCATAACGAGGTTCATATATTCATTCGATCTCCAGCACACTCGCCATTTTTTCAAAAACACGAATGCCTCTCAAGGCGAAGAGTTCTGGGAAAACCGTTATCTTGACCCCACGGGAACTGAAGACGACACCTATCTCACTAAAATGACCAACTCGTTTGGCATAGAGTTGATAGAGGGTTTCCAGAAATGGGCTAAATTCGGCCTTTCTGCATACATCTCCTATCAGACACAGAAATATAGGCAAACCACATTTTTCCATAGCCCTGAGCTCACCGACACTGAGATTGAACAGCTCTCTCCCCTGCCGGCAAATTTCCACATATCCCCTACCTCAACCAGAAACATGCTTTGGGCCGGAGGGCGGCTCCAGAAAGACAAAGGAAACATTTTGAGATATGCCGCAAGTGCAAAATTCGGACTTGTTGGAGATGTTGTCGGCGATATTGAACTTGACGGCAATCTTACGACACGTTTCAAACTATTCGGCGATTCCGTAAAGATTTCTGCTAATGCCGAATTTAAAAATCAGGCTCAACCGTATCTATTGCAAAACTATATATCCAATCATTTCGCATGGAACAATGATTTCGGCAAAACAAGAAGATATAAAGCGGGAGGAGAACTTCTTATCCCTTGGACAAAAACAACGTTAAGCGCGGGAGTTGAAAACATCGAAAACATGGTTTATTTCGACGCCTCGTCACTTCCGCGTCAGCACAACGGCAATATTCAAGTGTTTTCCGCAAGACTTGACCAAAAGTTCAAAGTCGGCATTTTAAACTGGAACAACACAATCTATTATCAAAAAACATCAAACAGCGATGTGCTTCCCCTCCCTGAACTTACCATCTACAGCAACCTGTTTCTCAAGTTTATTGCATTCAAAGTGCTTAAACTTCAGATAGGAGTAGATTGCGACTACTACACTTCTTACAACGGCTACAACTATCAGCCGGCCACCATGTCTTTTCATGTGCAGGGAGCAGACAAGATAAAGGTGGGGAACTACCCGATCTGCAATGCCTACGTTTCAGCACGCCTATACAAAACACGCTTCTATGTGTTGTGGAGCCATGTAAATCAAGGCATGTTCTCTAAAAACAGTTTCCTGCTTCCTCATTATCCGATGAATCCCCGCCGCCTTGAGATGGGGCTTTCGATAGACTTCTCAAACTGATAAATTAGTTGTCAAAATCATCAGAATGAAGCCAATAAAACGCAAACATGGCCAAGCCATTATCTATATTTTGCTGCTCGCCGCCGTTGTGGCGGCAATGAGCACACTTCGCAAATGTGGCTCTGCCTCTCCTTTGGCGCCCATCACGCAGGGAAACTCTCGCAACGACACTGTAGATGTGGCTATAATCTACGGGCCGTTAAGTTATTACATATATAACGACACTCTCGGAGGAATGAATCTCGACATGTTGAAAGAATTTGAACGCAACACTGAAAAAAACTTAAAATTCTGGCCTGTCGTAAACCTTCACGACGCACTCAGGAAACTGGAGAAAGGCACATATAATATGCTTGCCTCCCTTCCTTCCGACAATAGCGTGAAGAGCCGGTTTATAACATCTCGCAGCGTATTCCTCGACCGCCTTGTTCTCATTCAGGCTTCAGATTCGTCAGGATATGTGAAAATCAAATCTGCTCTCGATCTCGCATCCGACACCGTATATATTCAGCAGGATTCCCCTGCCGCATTACGGCTTGAAAACCTGTCGAATGAAATAGGAGCGCATATTGAAGTCATCAAAGAGAAAGAACTCTCCGAAGAGTATCTTTGCATGAAAGTGGCGAAAGGTGAAATCGGGCTTGCCGTGGTCAACGAAAATACAGCCCGGCACATGAAAGAGAGATACCCTTGGCTGAACTACGACAACCCCGTAAGTTTCACACAGTTCCAAGTGTGGGTGATTCAAAAGTCAGACACTGCGCTTCTTCATTCAGTCGACAGATGGCTTGAGGAATACACATCAACCCCGCAATATAAAAAACTCTTGAAACGATACTCTCCTTGAAAGGCATACTCTCGACAAATCCAATATTCATTCACTTAATTCCTATGCCCGCTAACCGGGCATAAACTAAAAGCGCTAATAAATATATAACCTGAATCAACATTTAAACCTTGAAACTACCTAAAGTAAACCTGTTATTACAGATTCTTATTGCCATCGTGCTTGGAATCGGCTGCGGATATATTTTCCCGATTTGGCTCGGAAGAATATTCGCAACATTTAATGCTATCTTCAGTCAGTTCTTAGGCTTTATTATTCCGCTTCTGATTTTGGCATTCGTAGCGCCGGCTATTGCCGATATTGGCAATAAAGCCGGGAAAATGCTTATCGCCACAGCGGCTCTCGCTTACCTTTCCACCTGTTTTGCAGGATTCATGAGTTTTGGAGTCGGCAATTATTTCTTCCCGAAGCTCATATCACCTCATGCAGTGGAAGATGTAAAAAGCGGTCATGACCTGGCTGCATATTTCACTATAGAAATGCCTCCCCTTATGGGAGTGATGGGGGCTTTGGTGCTGGCATTTATACTCGGAATCTCGCTTGCATATATGAGAGGCGACACTTTTAAAGCCGGCCTGAATGAATTTCGCGAAATAGTGTCGATGGTGATAGCCAAGGTGATTATACCCCTTCTTCCAATATACATTTTCGGCATATTCCTTAATATGACTGTGTCAGGACAAGTTGCCACTGTGTTATCGGCATTCATGAAAATAATACTCGTGATTTTTGCCATGCACATTTTCTTGCTTCTGCTGCAATATGCCATAGCAGGCATAGTGGTTAAGAAGAATCCGTTCAAGCTTCTCATCACCATGCTACCGGCATATTTCACCGCACTCGGCACACAGTCATCGGCGGCTACCATACCGGTAACTCTAAGGCAGGCTATTAAAATCGGAGTAAGCGAAGACACAGCCGGTTTCGTAATTCCACTTTGCGCCACGATCCATATGTCGGGAAGTGCAATGAAAATTGTGGCCTGCGCGATTGCCCTGATGATTATGCAGGGCCACCCCTACGATTCAGGCATGTTTGCGTCATTCATATGCATGATTGGAATATCTATTATTGCGGCCCCGGGGGTGCCGGGAGGTGCGATTATGGCATCGCTCGGCTTGCTTGCCACATTCCTAAACTTCACAGAGGCTGACCAGGCACTCATGATTGCCCTCTACATCGCTATGGACAGTTTCGGAACAGCCTGCAACGTCACAGGCGACGGCTTCATCGCCCTTCTCATCAACAAATGGTTCCCCTCCGCCAAACAAACCCTCCCCGACCCTCTTGCTTCTTGATTACTCATCATACAAAAAATTAAATGCACATTGTGTAAATACCAATTAACATAATCATTCATTTCACAATTCGCATGCTCAAAGGCCACAAAGCATAGAGCGTCTATATTCTGATCGCTATATTATTTCTGTTCAGAAGGGCGCTCTATTCCAATGCCCTGAATAATTTGTCCTAAAACATCTATTATTGGTCTATTTGTCATTTATATTTGTAGATATAATTAATAAACAATATATTTGTATCATAAAATTATGTAATATGGCGAAAAAATTTACTTTACTATTGATTTTATGTCTGACTGGCATTGCAAATACTTGGGCCAAAAGCTACTGGACTTCATTTGAGAAAGACTGTCTGGAATATACAATTTTCCACGAAAACGACACTACAGTCCAACTTGATGGATATACCGGATATATCAAACATTATTGGGACACTTTAAATATCCCGGACTATGCTTATTGTTCATCTTTTGACAAGGCATATAGAGTAATCAATGTTAGACCAAGAGCATTCATGTGCGAAAACTACCTTGAAACTGTCTATATCTCCAATACTGTAGAAAACATTGGGGAGGAAGCTTTCTTGGCTTGTAAGGCACTTAAAAATGTGACAATAGGCAAATGCGTAAGCACTATAGAGTTAGATGCCTTTACGGAGTGTGTGAGCCTCGAGTCTATCACTTTTCTGAATCCTGAGCCTCCATCAACCGGGGAATTCGAGGATGAACACTACTTCTATACAACCCTGTATGTCCCGGAGGAGTCAATTAATAAATACAGAGACCACCCGGTCTGGGGCGAGTTCAAGAATATTTTGCCGGGCAATGAGATAAACAGCATAGGAAGCATTTCTTCTGACAAAGACTATTACGAGATTGCTCGTTACAATCTTAGCGGAATGCCGGTAGACAAGAGCTATAAAGGGCCGGTAATTATAAAATATGCCAACGGAAAGACCATTAAATCTTTCTAAACCCTTAATATTGATTTAAAATAGTGGATATGGAGTTTTTAAAACGAATATCCACTATTTTCTTTAATCCCATAACAAAAGTGTAAAGGAACATCAACAAAATTGCATAAAACATAATAACCAATAAAAACACAACTTCAATAATCTATTTTATAATAATACTTGTTATAATGACATATTTCACACAATAAATTAAAAAATAATGGCAAATATAAATTTTAATAACAGCAAACAAAATTCTACTTCACGTAGAGATGAATCAGAGAATAATTTACCTTATATTTCTCCTACACCGGGAGAAATCCCCATTATTGCAAATGATCCTTTTACGTTTAACTCAAGAGAAAATCCAGAAGAACTAAAGAAAGAAGATATTGAAACCGTGGTTGAGTGTGGTTTCAATATAGGAGTGATGGCAACCCCTGATAAATTTTTAAACAAAATACTCTCTCTATGTCCGAAAACAGGTTTTAAGATGATGCCAGCAAACTCTAAATTATTAGATAACAGGTATCAAGATTTTCTTAATTCATTCATGCATAATCCATATATAGGCGGATGGCTTTTTATCGATGAACCACCTGTAGATAAATTTGAAAACTATGACATAGCTTACCTAAACGTTACAGATTATGACACCAAACATATGGCTGTGATTAATCTTGCTGTCAGCGGTAAAAGCACAATTTCAAACGGGATGAGCATGGAAAATTACCTTAATGAAGTTGACTCTTCTTTCAGACCCCCGGTATGGTCTTATGACTTTTACCCTATTATCATAAAGAATCAAGTACCAGTCAACAGATATATTCCCTTTTACTGTAATTTTCAGTTATTCTCAAAAAAAGCCAAAGAAACAAACCGTCCTTTCTGGGCATTTGTATTGAGTATGGAGCATACTCTTTCTTCTGGCGCAGTGTACCCTGCACCGAAAGAAGAATACATGCGATATGAAGCTTTTACTGCACTTGCTTATGGAGCTCAAGGAATTCTTTATTGGTCATATGCACAGTATCGTGACACTGCTAACGCGACATACAAATCTGCACTTATTGATAGAGAAGGGAACAAAACGGAGTATTGGTATTACGCTCAAAAAGTTAATGCTGAAATACGCAAATTCACAAAAGTCTTTCTTGGAGCTACGCTTACAAAATACATACATGTTGGGAAACTAAATCCTCAGGATTGGGAATTAAAGCCACCTGTATCTCATTCAAATATCGGTCCAATCGAAGGAGTGACATCAATAGATGACGGCGCAGTCATAACATTCTTAAGAAATAAAAATTCCGGGATAAATTCATTTTATAGATTCTTTATTATTGTGAATCACAGTCCATTCGAAGATTCATATATCGACATAAAATTTCTAAGCAATTCTACCGTAAGGGAATTGACAAACTGCAAAAAGGATGATTTTTCTGATGCTGTAACCATGTCAACTTCTTTTGGACAGACAATGGTCATCAAACCGGGGGCATATAGAATCTTTCAATATCACACCCCCTTCCAGGATTAGTTATGCAAATTGACTTTGTGTGTAATCCATTACACTTCAAGATTTAAATTGCTCAAAAAAATCACAGACATCAGTGACAATAATTGAATAGGCAATCAGAATCATTTTATAAAACAAAATGAGGGTGTATCAACCTCCAGGTTTCGATACACCCTCATTTGTTCTCGATTCGATAATAAACTTATTATATTACTTGCCGATCACGCCGAGTTTTTTGCCGACTTTGATGAAGGCAGCGATTGCTCGGTCAAGCTGCTCGCGATTGTGGCCTGCAGAAAGCTGAACACGGATACGTGCCTGCCCTTTCGGAACCACAGGATAGTAGAAACCGGTCACAAAGATACCCTCTTTCTGCATCTCTGCTGCGAAATCCTGAGAAAGTTTTGCATCATACAGCATCACTGCGCAGATTGCACTCTGTGTGGGCTTGATGTCGAAACCTGCCTCAATCATCTTGTCGCGGAAATAGTTGACGTTCTCCACGAGTTTGTCATGGAGTTCGTTGCTTTCTTTGAGCATCTTGAGCATCTCAAGGCTTGCACCAACGATAGAGGGAGCAACAGAGTTAGAGAAAAGATACGGACGTGAACGCTGACGGAGCATGTCTATAATCTCCTTCGGGCCGGTTGTGAATCCGCCCATAGCGCCACCGAATGCCTTGCCAAGTGTTCCGGTGAAGATGTCGATCTTACCATAGCAGTCAAACTGCTCTGCCACTCCATGGCCGGTCTTGCCGACAACGCCTGCTGAATGGCTTTCGTCTACCATCACAAGAGCGTCATACTTATCTGCGAGCTCACAGATCTTATCCATAGGAGCAACATTGCCGTCCATAGAGAACACACCATCTGTGGCAATAATCTTGAAACGGCAATCCTTTGCCTCCTGAAGGCAACGCTCCAGGTCTTCCATGTCGGCATTCTTGTAGCGGAAGCGCTTAGCCTTGCACAAACGCACGCCGTCGATGATGGAAGCGTGGTTCAAAGAATCGCTGATGATTGCGTCTTCCTCTGTGAAAAGAGGCTCAAACAAACCACCGTTAGCATCGAAGCAGGCAGCATAGAGAATAGTGTCTTCTGTCTTGAAATAGTCGCTGATGGCTTTCTCAAGCTCCTTGTGGAGATCCTGTGTGCCGCAGATGAAACGCACTGACGACATGCCATAGCCTCTTTCATCCATTGCTCTCTTGGCTGCCTCGATCAGACGCGAGTTGTCGGCAAGGCCAAGATAATTGTTGGCGCAAAAATTGAGAACTTCTCCCTCTGTGTTCGTCACCTCGATATCGGCACGCTGGGGAGTGATGATCACACGTTCATTTTTGTAAAGTCCTGCATCTTTAATATCTTGCAGTTCCTTTTCCAAATGCGATTTAAAATTGCTGTACATAATATTAGATTTATGTTAAAATCGTCTTTTGCTTTATTTTTGACATTTCTCGTTCCCTTCTCAAAAGAGGTGTTTGAAGAATAACGGAGAAATTTTTACCCAAAGTTAAGTATTTTATCCGAATTTACTCGTATATTTGCAAAAATTTCTGAACAAGTGTCGCACTCTTCTCACGGCACCCGACATCAAATTAGGATTTTCATACCTTAATGACAACACCATAATGAAGAATATCCTTATTATTGGAGCCACCGGCCAGATTGGGTCGGAACTCACGATGAAGCTCCGCTCGCTCTATCCTGACGGAAACGTTGTAGCAGGCTATATTCCCGGAGCAGAACCCAAAGGCGCACTTCTTGAAAGCGGCCCATCGCATCTTGTAGACATCACAAATCCGCAGCAAATCGCGGAAGCTGTCGACAAATACAAGGTTGACACCATCTACAATCTTGCCGCTCTTTTGAGCGCAGTGGCAGAAGCCCGCCCTCAACTGGCGTGGAAAATCGGTGTAGGCGGACTCTACAACACCCTTGAAGTGGCTCGCGAAAAGGGATGCGCGGTGTTCACGCCAAGTTCTATCGGTTCTTTCGGACCTGACACCCCTCACACTAAAACACCGCAAGACACCATCCAGCGTCCGGAGACAATCTACGGAGTTACAAAAGTGACCGGCGAGATGCTTTCCGATTATTACGCACGCCGATTCGGTGTCGACACCCGTTCGGTGAGATTCCCGGGTCTTATTTCATATGTAGCCCCTCCGGGTGGAGGCACTACCGACTATGCTGTAGACATCTATTATTCTGCCGTGAAAGGTGAGACTTTCAAATGCCCACTCCGTCCCGGCACATTCATGGACATGATGTATATGCCCGACGCTCTTCGCGCTGCCGTTGAAATCATGGAGGCTGACCCCACTCGTCTAAAGCACCGCAACTCTTTCAACATCGCTTCTATGAGCTTCGATCCTGAAATCATCGCATCGAAAATCAAAGAGTATGTGCCCGATTTCAAAATGGAGTATGAACTCGATCCGCTGCGTCAGAAAATCGCCGACTCTTGGCCCGACAGCCTCGACGACACTTGCGCACGCGAGGAATGGGACTGGAAGCCGGAATATGACCTCGACGCCATGACTAAAGACATGCTTCTGAACCTTCGCAAGAAACTTGGAGTAGAGAAATAATACATGCAAGACTAACTGACAACAGTCTGCTATATATAGCGAAATGCGACATTGAATTGTTCCATTTCGCTATTATTTTATCCCATTATTCCTTTATGAATAATTTATCACCAAAAAACCGAAAACCATATTTTAGTTTTCGGTTTTTTGTTATACATTTGCACCCGAATTCAAAAACATCTTGAAATGACACGCGAAGATATGACTCCGGAGGCTTATGAAGAGCTGCTCGAGTCAATTACCGACATATTGCTGAGGAACGGGTTGAAAGCCACTACGATGGACTCGATTGCCGCATCCCTGCAAATGTCGAAACGAACACTTTACGAAATTTTCGACAATAAGAGCCAAATGGTGTCGGAAGCTTTAAAATCCATGCACAACCAATTGTGTATGAAATATAAGACTACACTTGAGAACTCTGCCAATATAATGGAGGCTATTCTTACAGGGTTTCTCCATCATCGCGACCTGATGAGCAAAGTGAACGTCGACTTTTTCAAAGACATGGACTCTCAGTTTGCCGATGCCAGAACAAACACCAATGAATCTAAAAATCTTTTTCTGGAAAGCCTCGTGACTCTGATGCATAAAGGTGTGGAAGAAGGTTACTTCAGAGACGACATCAACTATATGGTGCAATGCAAGATGATGATAATTCAGATGGAGTCGCTTAAAAGAATGGAAGAACTATTCCCTCCCGACATCACATTGCTTGAGGTCTACGACTCAATATGTATCGTTTTTCTTAGAGGAATCTGTTCTCAAAAAGGGATAGAAATTCTTGACAACCTTCTCAAAGAAACATCCATTCTACAAGAATGACTGATACTGCTTTTTATTATTAAAAACAACGGCGGCATTTGCTGCCACAAAAGACATAAAAACAACCCGAAATGAAATTATTATTAAAACTCAGCCTGGCATGTATGGCATGTTTCACAACCATACTGCCGGGAAAATGCGAACTTCTCACACTTTCTCGGCAACAGTGTGTGGAGATAGCTCTGCGCGACAATCCTACCGTGCGTATTGCCGACATGGAGATAAAGAAGGTGAACTATGCCAAAAAGGAAACACTTGCGTCATTATTCCCTTCAATCGATTTTTCCGCCGCCTACCAGCGGTCTATCGAACTTCAGACAATTCGCATGAACATGGGAGGCGAGAGCCAAAGCCTTAAAATGGGTTCCGACAACACCTGGAACATGGGGTTCAATGCCTCTTTGCCACTAATCGCCCCCACTCTTTGGAAATCTATCAGCATATCCGACACCCAGATCCTCGCTAACCTGGAAAGCGCACGCGCATCAAGGCTCGACCTTGTAAACAACATTAACAAGGCTTATTACGCACTTATGCTGGCCAAGGCCTCCCACAAGGTGGTGAAAGAGAATTACGATATAGCAAAACTTAATGCCGAAGTCTACGAAAAGCAATTCAAAGCCGGCACTGCCTCTGAATATGATGTGTTGCGTTCATCTGTGCAGGTGTCAAATCTTGAGCCCGAACTGCTTCAGGCCGACATAGCCATAAAGCAGTGCAGCCTGCAGCTGAAAGTGCTCATGGGAATTGCAGGAGACATCGAAATAGAGCCTGACGTAACTCTCGAAGATATGCAACGTGACATGTATGTGTATCCTTCAAATGCCGACAACTCGCTCTCCGACAACTCTTCATTACGCTCGCTTGACATTCAGAAACAACTGCTCTCCAAAAATGTTGACTTGAAAAAACTCGCATGGCTACCGACTCTCGGCGCGTCGTTCAATCTTTCATGGCTCTCTCTGAGCAATGGATCACCTTTCAAAAATCAGGAATTTAATCCCTACAGCACAGTCGGGCTTCAACTTTCGGTGCCTATATTTTCCGGAGGATCGAAATATTACGGACTCAAACAAGCAAAAGTGCAGCTGAAAGAAATAGAGATTCAACGAGAAGACCTTCTCAACAATCTTAACATGCAGGTTGACCTTGCCATAAGCAACATCAACCGCGAGGCCCGACAAATCGAATCAAGCGCAGAAGGAGTGAAGCAGGCTAAAAAAGCGCATGAGATAATGCAGAAAAGTTTCGAGATAGGTGCGGCGTCTTTCCTCGACCTACGCGACAGCGAACTCGCCAACACTTCTGCGCAACTCACATATCTGCAATCCATCTACAATTTCCTTGTGTCTACATCAGAACTTGATCTCCTCCTCGGAAAAGAACCAGAATTATAATTGAAAATAATCTAACAAATGAAAAAATACCCGTTAATCTTATCTCTCTTTTTCCTGACATCAGTAGTTATCCCCTCTTGCTCGGGAGAAAAAAACACCGGCACAGAGAAACAGGAGGAAAAGAAAAGCCTCGTAAAAGTAGAAACAGTTGAAAGCCGCGAGGTGGTGCAGGAAGGGAACTACACCGCCACTGTAGAACCGGAGCTAATCAACAACATTTCTGCATCAGCACCAAACCGAATAAAGGAAATATACGTGGATGAAGGCATCAGGGTGTCGAAAGGCCAGAAACTTGCCCTGCTCGACGATGTCAACACATCCACCTACGAAACGCAGGTGGCTAATGCCAAAGCCAATCTTGAGAATGTGCAGATAAATTACGACCGCGCTGTAGAACTTCTCAAAATCGGAGGTGGCACACAGCAGAACGTTGACCAGATGCAGCTGCAGCTCACCAATGCAAAAAACACTCTGGCTTCAGCAGAGCGCACACTCCGCAACGTCAAAGAAAACACGCTGCTCGTTTCTCCGATCAACGGGATTGTCACTGCACGCAACTACGACCCGGGCGACATGACCGGCACACTCCCCATCCTTACAGTGGCTCAGGTGCAGCCAGTAAAAATCATCATAAACGTGTCGGAAAGCGAACTTTCGCATATCAAGAAAGGGATGCCGGCAGAAGTTAAGTTCGACACTTATGGCGACGAACTTTTCCAAGGTGTAATAACAATGGTGGCCCCTACAGTTGACTCCAACAGCCGCACGTTTGGCGTGGAGATAACAGTGCAAAATCCCGACAGCAGAATATTGCCCGGCATGTTCGGACGCGTGAAACTGAACCTTGGCGTGGCTGACCATGTTGTAGTGCCCGACAGAGCAGTAGTGAAGCAACCCGGCTCAGGCAACCATTATGTGTATGTATACAGCAACGGCAAAGTCAGCTACAACAAAGTGGAACTCGGCCAACGTCTCGGCGATTCCTATGAATTGCTTTCGGGTGTGGAACCGGGTTCTCAAGTAGTGATATCAGGCCAGGCAAAACTTGCAGACGGCGCCCAGGTTGAAATATCTAAATAAGGCCTTCCCTATTATCATAATCTTTTAAAATCAGAAATAAAATGTCGTTATACGCATCGGCAGTGAAGAGACCAATCACGACCACGCTATGTTTCGTGACAGTGATTATTCTCGGTCTGTTTTCACTCGCCAAACTTCCGATTGACCTTTACCCGGACATCGACACCAACACTATAATGGTTATCACAATGTATCCGGGCGCAAGTGCCGAAGACATTGAGCAAAACATCACCAAGCCTCTTGAGAACACTCTCAACTCAGTGGAGCATCTCAAGCATATCACGTCTGACTCACGTGAGAACACCTCGGTCATAACGCTTGAATTTGAATATGGCTATGACATTGACGTGCTCACCAACGATGTCCGCGACAAGCTCGACATGGTGAAATCATCACTCCCCGATGATTCAGAAAACCCTATCATATTCAAGTTTTCAACCGACATGATTCCTATTTGCCTCCTTTCTGTGGAAGCAAAAGAAAGCATGGCCGGCCTCTACAAAATTCTTGACGACAACGTGGCGAACCCGCTTGCGCGCGTTGACGGTGTGGGCACTGTGTCAATATCCGGCGCACCAAAGAGAGAAATCCACATTTATTGCGACCCCAACCGCCTCGAAGCCTACAACCTTTCTGTCGAGACAATAGCATCGGTTATTGGTGCGGAAAACCGCAATGTGCCGGGCGGCTCCTTCGATATAGGCTCCAACACTTATGCCCTTAGAGTGCAGGGAGAGTTTGACGAAGCATCGCAAATGGAGAATATACCTGTGGGAACCTATCAGGGACGCGTGATATACCTTAAAGATGTGGCCCGTGTGGATGACTCGCTCGAAGAGAGAACACAGCAAACCTACATCGGAGGCAGAGAGGGTGCCATGATTATTATCCAGAAGCAATCAGGCGCAAACTCTGTGGCAATATCTGATAAAGTTATGCAGATGCTGCCAAAGCTTCAGAAGAACCTCCCCTCTGACGTGAAACTTGGAGTGATTGTCGACACATCCGACAACATCCGCAACACAATTGCCTCGCTTGAGGAAACCGTGCTTTACGCACTTCTTTTCGTGATGATTGTGGTGTTCGTGTTCCTCGGCAGATGGAGAGCAACGATGATCATCGTGATAACGATTCCTGTGTCGCTGATTGCATCGTTCATATATCTGTTCGCCACCGGCAACACTCTCAACATCGTGTCGCTTTCCGCGTTGTCTATTTCTATCGGCATGGTGGTAGACGATGCAATTGTGGTGCTTGAAAACGTAACCACTCACATTGAAAGAGGCTCCGACCCGAAACAGGCAGCCGTGCATGGCACCAACGAGGTGGCCATCTCAGTAATTGCCTCTACCCTCACCCTTATTGCCGTGTTCTTCCCTCTTACCCTCGTGACCGGCATGACAGGCGTGCTGTTCCGCCAGCTCGGATGGATGGTGACAATCATGATGATTATCTCCACCACCTGTGCCCTTTCTCTCACACCGATGCTTTGTTCCCAATGGCTGCGACTCAACACAAAACACTCAAAGTTTTATAAAGTGTTTTTCGGCCCCATCGAGAAAGGTCTCGACAAGTTCGACAACGGTTATGCCTGGCTGCTATCAAAAGTGGTTGCCCATCGTGCTGTGACAATAATTATCTGTCTTGCCACATTCGTAGGCTCGATATTCCTTATGAAACAGGTGGGCACAGAGTTCTTCCCTACTCAAGACGACGGCCGCCTCGGCGTGTCGCTTGAAACACCGATAGGCACCCGTGTAGAGATTTCGCAAGACGCCACTCGCCGACTTGACTCCCTCTGGAGGGCGAAATATCCGGAGATTCTTGTGTCGAGCTACACAGTAGGCCCTGCAAGTTCCGACAATACTTTCGCATCTTTGTCTGACAATGGCTCACATATAATCTCAATGAACATCCGCCTGCTCGACCCGGGCGACCGCGACAAAGGCATAAAAGAGATAGCCGACGAAATGCGAAAAGACATTGAAAACGGCTTCCCGGAGTTCAGCAAAGCACAGGTGAATATCGGCGGCGGACGCGGGCAAGGAATGGGTGGCCAGGCTACCGTAGACTTCGAGATCTATGGCTACGACTTCACAGAGACCGACTCTGTGGCCCAACAGCTCAAACGCATCCTCGAAGGTATTCCGGGCACTGCCGACATCACGATCTCACGTTCGGACTATCAGCCCGAATATCAAGTTGACTTCGATCGAGAGAAACTTGCACTCTACGGGCTAAACCTACAGACAGCCGCTTATTATTTGCGAAACCGCATAAACGGCTCCACGGCCTCACGATTCCGTGAAGACGGCGAGGAATATGACATAAAAGTGATGTATGACAAAGAGAACAGAACATCACTCTCCGACATCGAGAACATCATTGTCTACACACCGTCGGGCGCTGGAGTCAGAATCAAAGAACTTGGCAAAGTTGTGGAGCGATTCACGCCTCCTACCATCGAGCGTAAAGACCGCGAACGAATAATCACCGTGTCGGCCGTGGTAGACGGAGTGCCGATGAGCAAGGTTGTGACCGAAGCGCAGCTTAGAATAGATGAAATGCACATTCCCTCCGGCATCAACATCGGGCTTGCCGGTTCATACGAAGACCAGCAAGACTCTTTCTCCGACCTTCTTATGCTTGGCGTGCTTATTATCCTGCTCGTGTATATCGTGATGGCCGCTCAGTTTGAAAGCTTCACATATCCCGGCATCATTATGACATCATTGCTCTTCGCATTCTCCGGCGTGTTCCTTATTCTCTGGATTTCCGGCCACACTCTTAATGTGATGAGCATGATTGGCGCGATTATGCTTATCGGTATAGTTGTGAAGAACGGTATCGTGCTCATTGACTACATCTCGCTCAACAGAGAAAGAGGCATGGGCATACGCAATGCTGTTATTCTTGGCGGCAAGTCTCGCCTTCGTCCTGTGGTTATGACCACTCTCACCACCATTCTCGGCATGGTGCCGATGGCAGTAGGCAGCGGACAAGGCGCCGAGATGTGGCGGCCGATGGGCACTGCCGTGATTGGCGGCCTCACGTTCTCTACAATACTCACCCTGCTGTTTGTTCCGGTGCTCTACTGCGTGTTTGCAGGCAACGGAGTTAAGAACCGTCGCCGCAAACTACGCAAAGAAGCCCTCGAATCATCCGGCAAAAACTCTGTAAAAATCTAAGTATTAATAAAATGCAAGCAATATTCATAGCCTACGACCAGGCACACCATGAGGCCATCATAGACCTCCTTGAAAAAAATTCGTGCAGAGGATTCACTTCTTTCGGCGAAACACAAGGACGAGGCAGCGTAAAGGGTGAACCCCATTATGGCAGCCATGCATGGCCTTCGCTCGGAGGCGCTATTCTCACAATAGTTGAAGACAATCGTCTTGACTCTGTGCTTGAGAAGCTGAAAGCGCTCGACGAGTCAAAACCTTTGCTCGGACTCAGGGCTTTCGTATGGAAAATCACAAGAACAATCTGAAAATCGCTTTCACAGTGTAATTTATAAGACAACTTGCTAACAGACAATGCCGCCACCCTTTCCCGGGGTGGCGGCATTGTTTAAGAGTTCCGCAGTTTATGCTCTGTTTGTTTTGACTGCTAATAATATAATTCACTTATTTCCGGAAAATTCTGATTCGCTTTAAATTCATGTTCTGATTCAGTCACATTCCATTCTCCGAAAAAAGGATGACGGATGCACCCTTGCTTGATGGCATCATAGAATTTATTGATGCCCGAATACGAAAAATAACTTTTCATGGCAATTTTACTATTAGTTACTATGTAATTGTAACAACCGGGCATTCATTTTGTTCAACCGATTACATATTTTTACAGTATTTTTTTGCCGTTATTTATCGAATCATTTATAATATCACAACTGTATCTTATTTATTTCGCCTGTCTAACTTCTTAAAAAATTTTACAGTGCCGTCTTTTGCCTTGTCAAATGTCTTCACTGTCCCTTTTTTCGCCTTGTCAAAAGTCTTCACAGCGCCATCCTTTGTCTTATCATAGATTTTCACAGTGCCATCTTTTGTCTTGCTGAAAGTCTTCACAGTGCCTGACTCCATTTTTTTATAAGTTTTCACAGTGCCGTCTTTGGCTTTATCATAGACCTTCACAGTGCCATCCTTGGCCTTATTGAACGTTTTCACTGTTCCTGACTCAGCCTTTTCATAAGTCTTTACAGTTCCATTCTTAGTGTTGTCATAAACCTTCACAGCACCGTCTTTAGTCTTATTAAATACCTTAATCGTGCCATTCTTGGCATTTTCATAGACCTTGACAGTTCCGTCCTCAACCTTTTTATAATCCTTTTCGGTTTCTTTCTTAACCTTGTCAAATGCCTGTTCAGCATTAGTTTTTTTCTCCTTATTGTCATTATCGGCATAAGTATTTACAAAGCCGAAACTCATCAACGCCAACAATATGGCAGAACATGTCTTTTTCATAGTCATATATTTTAATATTGCCAACTCCTTTTCTCTCTCAATGCGTTTAACCACCGATGAAAGAGAATATATAATCCAACCTTTATTTTCAATTGAATGTTGGTTATCAAATATTTATTTTTGTTAAATATTTGATTAAAATCCTCCACATTGTTTCTGCTTTTGCCGACGAAAAACATGAGACAGGCCAATTCGACAGAAGCGGATTCCAGGAAAATCTTTAGGCTTCCGAAACCTTTAGAACTAACCGAACTCTCCCCTAACTCACCTCAATAATATTTTAACTTTTCAAATGCAGAGTAATAATTTATTTGTAACTTTACAACCCGATTTCCGCTTTTGTGAAATCAAATGAACCGAACTTAAACCAACCGACCATGAAAATAGTTAAACTTATCATTCTTGTGGCTCTATCCTTAACTGCGTCAATAAATTGTAACGCACAGATAATGCCATGGGAAAACAGAACCGAATCAGACAATAATTTATCTTCATCAACGAAAAACCGCATGGCAGGCGAATTTACAATAGAAGATGCTGTCGGGGGCGATTTCCTTAACACCAAAGGAGCCGGAAGCATCGACTGGCTGAAAGACGGCGAACGTTATTCAAAAATTGAAGCATCTGATAATGGCGACGGAACCAAAAAAGATGTAGTGGCTTACCGTGCTAAAGACAATCGCAGGGAAGTGCTGATACCGGCCGATAAACTGGTTGACCCAACTTCCGGCACATACATATCGCCTGAGAAGGTGATTTGGAGCGCAGACAACAGTAAAGCCCTCATCTTCACCAACACTAAGAAAGTGTGGCGTTACAACACTCGTGGCGACTATTGGATTCTCGACCTTAAAAGCGGCATGTTCCGTCAGTTAGGAGCCGGATTGCCGGAATCTTCACTTATGTTTGCAAAATTCTCTCCCGACGCTTCTCGTGTGGCTTATGTGAGCAAAAACAATATCTATGTGGAAGACTCTTCAACCGGAGAAATCAACCGTGTGACAACCGATGGCAGCGACATAATCGTGAACGGCACATTCGATTGGGTTTATGAAGAGGAATTCGGCATTCGCGACGGCTTCAGATGGAGCCCCTCGGGTAACTACATTGCATACTGGCAAAGCGACACCGACGGCACCGGATGGTTCGATATTATTAACAATGTAGACTCTATCTATCCGTCATTCAACCGTTTCCCCTACCCTAAGGCCGGAAGCACAAACTCTGCGGTGAAAGTCGGTTATGTTCCGGCATCCGGAGGCGAGACCACATGGGTGAATATTCCGGGCGACCTTCGCGACAACTACATTCCAAGAATGGATTTCATTCCCGGCGAAGACGTGCTTTTCATCCAGCAGATGAACAGAAGCCAAAACACAAACCGCGTGTGGATAGCAGAAATTGGAGATCCGACACCGCAAAATATATTCACGGATTCTGACGACGCCTGGCTCGAAACCAACGACAACGTGATGTGGCTTGAAGGCAACAAATGGTTTACATGGCTAAGCGAGCGCAATGGCTGGAGACATCTTTACCGTGTGAGCCGCGACGGCAAGTCCATCGAACCGATAACTAACGGTGAATTTGATTTCATTGCCAATGTAGGCACTGATTCCGGCAAAGGGCTTGTGTATTTCATTGCATCGCCCGACAATTTCACACAGCGCTATCTCTACAGCGCAAGCCTGAATGGCAACGGAACGGCAACACGTGTGAGCCCTGCGGGACAGGCCGGCCAACACAGCTATTCGATGTCGCCTACAGGGAAATGGGCCGTGCATACATTCAGCAACGCATCCACCCCTTTCATTGTAGACATGGTGTCGCTTCCAAATCACAAGAGCATAAGAACCATTGAAGACAACTCCGAATCAAAAAGACTGTATGACTCTCTGGGATTCAACCAAAAAGAATTTATAAAGGTAAAATCAGGCGACCTCTCTCTTGATGCATGGATAATAAAGCCAAAAGATTTTGACCCTTCGAAAAAATATCCGGTGATTGTTGAAGTCTACGGAGAACCCGCCGCCGCAACAGTGCAGGATTTATGGACAGACGCGATATTATGGAATCAATACATGGCCAACAGAGGATATATTGTGGCAAGCATTGAGAATCGTGGAGCCAACACGCCTCGCGGACGTGAATGGCGCAAGTGTATATATGGTGAGGTGGGCACATTCGCTTCGGAAGACCAGGCCAATGGGGTGCGCGACCTTGCCAATCAATTCTCATTTATCGACCCTGAGCGTGTGGGCATCACAGGATGGAGCGGAGGCGGAAGCCAGACTTTGAATTCAATGTTCCGCTATCCTGATGTGTTCTCCACAGGAATAGCTATCGCCTTTGTTGCCGACCAGCGCACTTACGACACCATTTATCAGGAACGCTACATGAACACACCTCAGCTTAACCCTGAAGGATATGCCAAGGGCTCGCCAATATCTTATGTGGATGGACTGAAAGGGAATCTGCTTCTGATTCATGGCACCGGCGATGACAATGTGCATTACCAGAATTGCGAAATGCTCATCAATGAACTTGTGAAACATGGCAAAATGTTCTCGCTCATGAGCTATCCGATGCGCACCCACGCCATAAATGAGGGCGACGGAACCACTCTCCACCTTCGCAAGACAATGGAGAAATATTGGCTCGACAACCTTCCTGCAGGAGGGAAATAAGAACCCGGACACAGGCGATCAGACCATCAATATTATTAGTGTCATCATATGAACATTGAAGAAGTTAGAGAATACGGGCTCTCTTTGCCACATGCCACCGAACGATGCCCGTTCGGGCCTGACACACTCACGCTTGAAATCGGAGGCAGAATATTCTGTCTTATGACTCTTGACGGACAATGGGATTTCTATAATCTTAAGATCGATCCGGAATACTCTATAGAGCTAAGAGACAAATATAGCGGCATACGTCCCGGCTACCATATGAACAAAAGGCATTGGGTGTCTGTAGACTTTTATGGAGACGTGCCCGATGCCTTACAGAAAGAACTCATTCTTCACTCCTATCGTCAGGCATTGTCCATGCTTCCCAAAAGAGTGCAAAAAGAATTGGGAATCTCAAACTTGTAATTATGTCCAAAGGGAAAATATTGATAGTAGATGATGAGGAAACCCTCAGAGAAGGGCTTCAGACATATCTTGAGATGGAAGGCTATGAGACTGACTCTGCCGCCAGCTCCGAAGACGCTTTGAAACTTGATCTGAAAACCTACGACCTGTTTCTGCTCGACATTATGATGTCCGGCATGAGCGGCAAAGAACTGGCGGCGAAGCTGAAGGCAAATTCCGACACATCTCATGCGGCTATAATTTTTCTAACGGCAAAAGACAGTGACGACGACATGGTGTCGGGTCTTAAAATAGGAGCAGATGACTACATTGCAAAGCCGTATTCCATAAAAAATGTGCTGGCGCGGATTGAGGCGGTGCTAAGGCGCACAACCATGAGAACAACGACACAAGGAGTGACGTGCGACCGAAACTCTCTCACATGCAATGTAGACGGCTCTACAGTAATAATGCCTCGAAAAGAGTTTGAAATACTGTCACTTCTGGTTAACAACCCCGGAAGGATTTTCACTCGCGAGGAGATAATGCACAGGGTGTGGCCGGAAAAAGTTGTGATTGCAGACCGCTCAGTTGACGTGCATATTACCCGAATCCGCAATAAAATAGCCCCATACGGCAAATGCATAATCTCCCGCTCCGGTTATGGCTATGGCTGGCAGGATTAGATTTTCATTCCATACTCGCATGCTCCTCACGACACTGGCAATCTGCTGGATGCTCGTGGGGACATGCATGTGTTTTCAATATTATAGAGAGAAAAGTTTTAAGGCGTCATTGCTTGATGCAAGGCTCCAGATGCACAATGAAAGGATTGCCGATGACTTGCGCCAAGGTGAGCACATAGACAGCATTGTGTCGCGCATAGGTGTGCCGGTGGCAGAACTTCGTGTCACTTTAATCGACATAAACGGGAATGTCGTTTTCGACAGCAATGATAAAACACCATTCCCTGCCACTAACCACAATACACGTCCGGAAGTGACCGACGCCAGAGCAAATGGCACAGGGCACGCAGTGGAGCGCTTTTCAGAAAGCGATGATGTATATTACTTCTATTCCGCTCGCATTGCCGATGACGGGATGGTGATTCGCTCCGCCGCCCCATATACACATTCACTTGCCGATTTTTTAAAGGCTGACAGCACTCTGATATGGATAATGGCTGTCATGACTGTGATCATGAGCCTTGTCAGTTTTTTTGCAACACGCAAAATCTCTTTCAGCATCAAACGCCTGAACCGGTTTGCTGAGAAAGCGGAACAAGGAGGACACATATATAGCGACGAAGCGTTTCCCGACGATGAACTTGGCAACATAGCAAGCAATATAGTCAAACTTTATGTGCAGCGCGACGAACAGCACCGTGAGGCCATAAGACTTGAGAAAGACAAAATACGCCTGAAAAAACAACTCACAAACAATATCAATCATGAACTGAAAACTCCCGTGGCATCCATTCTTGTGTGTCTCGAGCTGCTCAACGACCATCCGGAAATGGAGTCAAAAAAGAAAGAGGAGTTTATTCAACGAATCCATGCCAATGCCAGACGCCTGAGCGCCTTACTGAAAGATGTGTCGGTAATAACAAGAATGGATGAAGGGGCCGACATGATTGAACGATGTGAAGTGAATCTTTCAGACATTGTAACAGACATAGTTGAAGAAGAGTCATTGCGCACCGACATGAAAATCATGCTCCACATGCCGATGCTCACTATCAATGGCAACAGGCAACTGCTTGAATCAATATTCCGGAACCTGATAGACAATGCCATATCCCACAGCAACGCCACTGAGATGAAGATAAACGCAGATGAAAACGGAAATTTCATCATTAGCGACAATGGATGCGGAATTTCATCAGAACATCTGCCTCACATTTTCGAGAGGTTTTACCGGATAGACAAAGGACGTTCGCGGCAATCAGGCGGGACAGGTCTCGGCCTTTCAATCGTGCGCAATGCCGTGGCTTTTCATGGGGGCAAGATAGAGGCACGGAGCAATTGCGGGCTAACCTACACTTTCCAATTAAAAGTTAACAAAAAGGCAACATAATATTAATAAATAATTAGGGTGTTCAGTTTGATGTTCCGAAAAACGTCATTCAAAACACCTGAAATATTAATAAAAACACGTGCTTAGAAATATTGATTTTTAGCGCAAAAGAGTACATTGAAAATTTGGA
>Ga0073906_1002655_pt1 | contig 22741 bp, 16 predicted proteins | sample Inofromicrocosms_FD_65485 | JGI IMG/M metagenome (GOLD analysis project Ga0073906, IMG submission 65485) | Mouse cecum microbial communities from Vienna, Austria - Inoculum for glucosamine and mucus D2O microcosms | ecosystem: Host-associated > Mammals > Digestive system > Large intestine >...
ATATATTCGACACTCTTGTCCGTAATCAAGTCCGTCACGAACCCTTTTCCCGGATACACCGTCTCGTTTTCAATCAACGGCGGGTCAATATAGGGCGAATGTCCCAGCGGAACGGAAAACCACTTCGTGAACCCATGCTGCGGCTCCACGCTGTTTCCCAGATGCCATTTTCCCGCAAGCGCGCAAGTATAGCCGTTCTCCCGCAATAAATCCGTGAAGGTCATCTGCCCTTCCAGATAATTGATCGCCTCCCGCTCGGAAGCATAGGCGGGCGTGTTTGTCACCTCATATTTTCTCGCGTCCAAATCCCCGCCGTCCAGCCAGTCCGTAATTCCATGCGCGGACGGGATGTTTCCCGTAAAAAAGGATGCCCTCGCCGAGGAACACACCGGAGACACGCAGAAAAAATTGTCAAATCGAATTCCCCTCTCCGCCAACCGGTCAATGTTCGGCGTGTGCGCGTCCTTGTTTCCCGCACAGCCCAGCGACCAGTATCCCTGGTCGTCCGTCATAATTACCACTACGTTCTTTCTCATGTGACTTCTCTCCTTTTCCCGGACATTGCCCGCCCATACGCGGCATGCCGTATCCTCTATGCTCATGGAACCCCCGCCAAGTGTTTTTATCATACTCGGTTTACTAAAAAAGAGGAATCTCCCACTTATTTTCATACATGCGGTTTTTGAATCATTTTCCCGCCGAGTTGTCCCTGGTGAAACAGCCCGCCGAACCCCTTTTTCTTCAACTCCGGCATGGCACCTGACACAGTAAGTGGCTTTTTATATCTTTACTGTCCCCCAGCCACTTTTGCCGGATACCATTTCTGGAACCATGCTGTAAAAATCCCCATAAAGATAGGAAGTACAGAATTGATGAGCCCGATATAGCTACTAATAGGAGTTCGCATCAGCAGCCAGGTAAAAACAGATGTAAACAAGTAAAGAACGCCCCAAAGCATGGTCAAAATGCGGTTGGTCTTTAGAAAGAGTGCATTTTGTAAAGCGTCCTCGCCGCCGTAGCTGTTCATGGAATAATGAGCCGTAAGAGGTACTTTCCCCAAACACGACACAAGCCACATCACGCCAAAGGAAAGATACGACAACGGCAACATCCATTTTTCCGAGCATCCGGCCAGCATCATAACAGAAAAGCCCGTTACCAAAGCGTTTGTCAAAATATCATATACTGTTTTTCTATTTTGATAGAAAATAAGAGGAACCAGCGCACATACAACGATACTGATAAGACTCCCCCCTTGCTTGTGAATCGCGGGGGCTACCCATAAAACAATCCATGGAATGAGCATAATGTTCATATTGGTGTTTTTCTGTGGCAAAACCTCTTCTACCCGTTTCGTCTGTGGCCGTGAACCGCCGAAGTAGGTGTCCCATTTCAGCATCAAGTTAAAATCTCCTTTTACCTTATAAAGCCCTTGCATCATGGCTTCATCACCCCGAATTTCTCCGGCCGCAATCGAGCGCCATACAGTAACCGGTGTTTCAATCTTTGTGGTAGCTGTTAAAGACTTATCTGTATAAACATGGCTGCCATCCTTTCCCAGCAGGATTTGATAGCTTTCCTCCACATCCGTGTAGTGCATTTCCAGCACGATATCTTTGCCAGGATAGTTTTCTTTGCGATAAAGTGAGGCCATTTGCCTTGTGAAAATCAGCGTGTCAGATTCTTTTTTTGCGGCAATTTCGTCAGTTTTTGCGCCACTCTTATCAATCCCCCAGCTTGCATCAGCGCAGGCTTCAAAAGTTTCTCTCGGCAGCAAGAGCTGGTCAAGTTGTTCCCGAGTTTCTCTGGAAATACCACCTTTCATATACTGCCGTCCTGCTTGTTTTACATAAGAAAGATATTCGTTAGTACGCACAGAGAGTTCCGGCACCCGAAACAATTCGCCTTGACCGCAAAAAACGGTCGTATAATTTCCCCGCCCACAGAGATGATCGAAAAGGCTACATACGCCGTCATAGTTTCCCGTTGCCGTATAAAAGCCACAAGTGGAAATCACCACTGTTCTTTTTCCGCTCATATCATACCGGGAAGGATGGTTTCCATTTCCGACCTGTCCCTCCTTTTCTTCCATGAAAGGAAGAAGCATGGGTAACTGACGGTCAATAAGATTTTTTAATGAACCGGGAACCGTAAAATAATATAAAGGAAAACTCCATATTGTAACGTCCGCCCAAAGCAGGTCTTGAATGACCTGCTGCATATCATCTTGTATGCAGCATTGTCCAGGAGTACGGTTCCAACATGAAAAGCAGCCAAGGCAGGGTTTAATATTCATACGGCTGATGGAAAGCTCCTTTGTTTGAATATTCCAAATCTCTTGCTTCATTCCATCCAGGAATGCGGACGTAAGCCGGTAGGTATTGCTGCCGGCTCCTTTTGGACTTCCGTTTATCACCAAAACGTTCATGACTTCATTTCTCCTTCCAATCTCCGGATGCAGTCTTGTGCCCACTCAATTTGCATTTGTAAACTTCGCCGCCCATATTCTACCGTCATCTGCCAATAAAGTGTTTTCTCTTTCTGCCCAATCATATCGCCATAGGTGTATATGAGCTGTGGAACATGCTCTAAACTCTTTAGGAATAACTCGCAGCTTTTCTTAACGCTTTCAAAGTAACAAATATTTTCTTTCACGCTTCTTTCCCCGAGGAAAAAGACTTTCATCAAAATCGGTGTCTTGACCCTCAACCCCAAGTCACCATCTGCAAGCCATCGCAGTAGTTCCTCCCGCCCCATTGCCGTGATGGAATAGACGTTTTTATCTGGCTTTCCGTTTTGCAAAACAACCGTTTTGTTTACCCATTCCTTTTGTTCCAGCCCTTGAAGCTCTCTATAAATCTGGCTGGTTTTCGCATCCCAGAAATAATTTAGGGAATCTCGAAAAATTTCCATAATTTCATACCCGGTCATTTCATTATAATTAAGTAGCCCTAAAATGCCGTGCTTTAACATACGATGCGTCCTCCTTGCTCTGTTCCATCCTGCACATTTATTATATTCCACAAGTGGAATATTGTCAATAGAAGAGGGGCGCGAGGAAGTTTTACACGTGCTGATTGCCACGTATTTAGAGCAACACATGTCCTTTACCTTAACCGATATTGATACTCCGGGATATTCAAAACCCCATCATTTAAAATCTGATTGCCCAGATACTGAAAGCTGCCATCTTCCCTGCATCGTATCATAAGCTGGTGGGTTATGACGGCATCATTGCACATCGTCATATCACACACCGCGTCCACCGTCAGGGTGATTGTACCATCCCCGTTTTCTTCCACACGAACGACTTCCGGCAAAGAAGTGGAAAATACCGTGGGCGAAACATTCATGCATCCCATCCTCGCCCATGCATAAGTCTGACTTTCCTCGTCAAATACCGCCCACCTGCGAAGCTGCTCTGCGGTAACCGGAAGATATTCCATCAGCAAGCCTTCAAACTCCGCCGCCGGAATCCGATAATTCGACGCCCCTCCCACGTCCACTTGTGTAAAATACTTCTCCTCATTTATCCCTGAAAAACTACTGTTTTCCGGTTCAAAACGCTCTCTATATTTCATTGCATACAAATATTCGTATATCGCGTTGTAGTCCAACCCCTCCATATGCGCCGCGTCCCAATTTGAGCAGAGCAAATTATTTCCCTGATATCCCAAAGGGAGCACGCATTTTTCCGACCACGCAAGACACTCGTTTGACAAAGGCCGCACCCTGACCATGCAGCTTCCATCTACGATTTCCGTCACCTCCGGTGGTTTTGGCACGGACAATTCATAACAAAACCAACCTTTTTCCGTATAATTCCAGGTTTCAATTTCCATGTGAGTGACATCGGAAATCACCGGGGTGCTTTTTCCCCTCCATGTCACCCTCGCCGTCGACAGATACATGTCCGTCCCGTCATAATAAAATTTCTGCCGGGAAACCGCTCCGTCCCGACAGACCTTGTACAAAACAACCTCTCCTTTTTTCCCTTGCCCGCATTCTAAAAGGAACCGCTCCATCTCCTGGTAATGCTCCATCACACAATAGCGGGACGCATCAATTACCGTTTCCCCGGCTCCTGCAATCTGCACTTTCATTCAATACATTAATTCATCCGAAATCTCAAGATTATCGTTCACGGAGAATAACCTCTGCCGTTCCTCCCCGGTCAGACGAGGCGTATGCCACGTCTTTTCAACATCCTCTTCCGAATGTATGACCCGATTGGAGACATATTGTACCTTGCCGCCCTCAAACGGACGAACCACCACCTCATGCGTGTATACTTTAGAAACCCCCGCCGCCGGAAAGACCGCGTCAACCGTAAGCGTGACAGTTCCATCCTCATTTTCCGTATACGCCGTCACTTCAGAATAAGGATATTCGGGAAACTCCGCCTCGTACCGCCCTCTCGGCCTATATTCATACGTCTCGATTTCTGCATCATAAACCGTTTTCGATTGCAAGGTTTCACTGTCAATCTGAAAATACGCCATAATGACTTTTTCAAACTCCGCTTTCGGTATCTGATAAATCGTGCCGCCATCCAGATTATCCGCCACCTCATAAGGCAACGGTTCTCCATTTACCATGGGATACAAAGCGTCATATAAATCATAAAAATCCAGCTCACCATAATCTTTCTCGCTCCAATCAACAAGAAACATGTTATTTCGCTCATAGGAAATGGGAAGCAAATAGTTACGGTTTAGCTCTCTGCACTTGTCATCTAACGGCAATACCCGAAGCGCAACCTGCTCTTTCGCATTGCTCATGGTAAACATATATGATTCCTCTGAAAACCACGCACCTGAAAACAGCAAATACCCGTCCTTCGTATATTGCCACTCGCTTGCCTCATATTCAACTGCCGACATTTTTTTCATCGTATCATTTTCCAAGCAATAAAAAGCCCTGGCCACATCCACGGTTCTTTCTTGCGTTTGCAAGTCAAACTTGATAAATCCCCCCGAATCCGTGACTTCTATCACCGTCAATGTGCTTTCAGCCTTTTTCTCCACATTTTCGCAAAAACGTATCACCTGCTCCGCCTCAGTCATATTGACCTGATTCTTACTATCAACGACCGCATACCCGTGTTCTCCCAAGCTCTCCACGATATCTCGTATCACTTCCAAATCATCAAGTTCGTCTTCCTCTGCCGCTTTTTCATAAAATTCCTGACAAAGTTTTATGATTTTTTCCGTCTCCGGGTCTGGCTTCCCGTCTGATTCCGAATCCAGTCCTGCCCCTGAATTTCTCGTATCGTTCTGCATCTCACCGTTTTCATTTACATTTTTCGCACCGCCTTCTCTCACCAATGCGTCGCCACACCCTGAAACAAGAAGCACTAACACGGCAATTGCCGCCGCCAATCCAACCCTATAACTTCGTACACTCAGTCGCCATTTTCTTGATGTAAAAACATGAATCCAGTTCCTTTCCTTCTGTCCTAAATATCGATTTCACATCCCCATCACTTATCCTTTGTCTACAGAGTATACCATACACCAGTTCGTTAAGCAAATTTTTCTGCAAAGATCCAATTGATGTTATATTGTAACATATAATAGGAAAAAGTGGTTGTTAATCAGCCATTTTTTCCTTTTTTGGGAAAAAAACTTCAGGGGCCGATGTGACTCATGCGAGTCACATCGGCCCCTATTTGGAACTATCCATTTCCCGACAGCCCGCCCGAAATGAAAATCCATAAAAGTTCAGTTTTCCCTGCCCCACGTATTTGAAATATAATGGCACCACGTCCGCGGTCAGCTTCTCCCGCCCAAGCTTTGCCGAACATTCTTTGACTTCCCTCCCGTGGACGTCAATTGGCACCTCCGCGACAAGGTGGCAAAACGCCTCGTCACAATACACGCGAAACACCCCGTTCGCGCTTCCCGAAACCTCGACCGAAAGTCCCCGCGCCTTCCCCATGTCAAAATACTTGTATCCGGCCACGGCTCCGTCCCTCATGTTGGCAATGTATTGCACCGCCGTCTCGTCCCCGTCCCGTTTATCCTGCGTGATGAAGGGGTGTTTCGCGTAACGAAGCCGCGCAAATGACACGTCGTAACGCCCGGTTCCCCGCGCGCTCCAGAGGTTGCAGGCAATTCGCGCCTCATAGCGCCCCTCCCCAAGGAGCGGCCCGCCGTTTAGTCCGCAGCTCGTCATCTCGGCCTGGCAAAATCCGCCGTCCTCCCCGCGCCACAACATTTCCGCACAAGTCTGGCGGGCATAAGAACTACGGTTCGTGTGCCGGTGATAAAAGATATAGTACTGCCCGTCCAGGCAGAGCATGCCCCCGTGATTATTGCCAATGTAATTCTTCGCGTGCCCCTCGTCCTCGTTCCCGTCCAGAAACAAGTCCCCGTTGCTGATCAGCGTTCCCCCGTACACGAAATCCTTGTCCGGATGGTCGCTTACGGCATAGCAAAGCTCGTGGTTGTGGCGGGAAGAATAGACGAAATAATATTTTCCCTCATATTTGCGGATGGAACTGGCCTCGAAAAACTCGTGGTCTGCAAAGGAGCCCACGCCCTCCTTGGGAAACAATAACTTCTCCGGGGTCTTGACCGTCACCATGTCCGGCTCCAGCTCCAACACGTAACCCCCTTCGTATCGAAGCGACCGCCCACCGGTCACGATGGAGGGCATCTTCGTGTAAAATCCCGAATATAGGAACACGCGCCCGTCGTCGTCCACGAGCACACCCGGGTCAAACGGAAACGAATCGCCCTTCTTACACCCCCAAACCGTGCCATCCGCATAATGCACGTGCCCGTAAAAGGCATACGGCCCCGCCGGGCGGTCGCTCACTGCCACGCCCATCATGCCCATGAAATCAAACGCATAATATAGGTAAAACCTCCCATCCGCGCCACGTGCCACGTCCGGCGCGAACAAAAGCCGAAGCCCCAGGCGGTTCTTCGGATCCTGGTTTTTTCGATAAATGACCCCCTCGTAGCGCCAGTCGCCCAAGTCGTCCACCGATGCCGACCAGCATACATAGTCATTGACACAAAAAATCGGGCTGCCAAAGCCGTCGTGGGAACCATACACGTAAATCCTGCCGTCAAATTCATAAGGCTCCCCGTCTGGAATATATTCGTATCCTGGCAAATATGGATTTACCGCTTGTCGCTTCATCGTCTTTCTCCTCCACATTTCATTCCGTCACTGCCGTTTAGGGCACCCTCCGCAAGAAAGGCACCCAAAGTCTTATTTTTCATTCAAGAACGCCACCGGCGTTCTTGTGGCGGCGCACAAGTCAGCCATGCTGACAAAATACATCTTTGTGCACCTGCAACGGCAATATCACGATAAACGCGAACGCCGCCAAATCCACCGTGTCTTGCGGCTCGATCCAGTAAATCCACGTTCCGTCGTAAACCTCCTGAATTTCTCCGCCATCCGGCACGTTCGCCTGGATGACATGATAGGCTTTCTGCGCCCCGTCCGCGCTTGTCCCGCTGACGATGTTGCCGTCCTGGTCATATAGAAGCACCACGTTATAGGCCGGATTTCCCTTATAGATTCCGGTAAATATAATGGATTCTGCCGGGATTACGTCACCCTCGCCCGGCCCATACTTATAATCCGCCGTCAGCCTTCCGATGGCCGGAGTCCCGTTTACCGTGCTTTGTAACTCCACGTTATCCCCGGTCACGCCCAGAACGTCCAGCTCCGTAATCGCAATCTGCTTTCCTTCCTTGTTCCTAATCACAAGCCGCATCGCCGTCGTGTCGTAGGCCGCCAAGTTTCCTTTTGGCGGACTGCTGAAATAAACCGTCCACGCGTTCTGTCCCGCCGTGCCAAGATAGGTCGTGTCGCCGTTATTGTCAATCGCCTTGTCGATTGCTTTCTCCGGCGTTTTCGCGCACGGATCTTCTTCGCTTCCGTTGTAATCCTCTTCCACCGACGTGATGCCGCTTGCGCTTACCGTCCACCCTGCCTTGTCAACATTGCCGTTATGCTCGATTTTCAGCGGATCCAACGTCAATACCGCCGAACGGTTCAGATATTTGTCAATTGCCGTGACCTCGTAAGTCACCACGCGGTTGTTCATCGTCGTCACAAGGTCGCCAAACGTTTCTTTCGTCGTAAAGCCCACGACCATTTTCTCCGCCACACCGCCGGACGTGGTGCAGCGCACAATCTCGTATCCGAGAATGTCGTCCCTGCCCGCCTCTGTCAGCACGAACTGGAAATTCACCCTGTTTTTGGCATTCGCGTCAATCTGCGCGGACGTCGCGGCCGAGAGCACTTCCGTCGTGCCGTCCGCCAAAAGCCTGCTGCCCTCATGCGTCAGCCGAAATACGCGGGAGTCGTCGTCCACATAATAAATCGCCCTCGTCTCCTCCGTGAACTGCCCGGCATACTGTTTTGTCCCCTCGTTCGCCGTCATGCCCCAGCGTTCAAAAAACGCCAACAAATTCCTTTCGGCCGCCGCGCAGGAAAGCCGCATCAGGTTCTGGTCCGTATCACCGGTCAGCACCAGCGCGATTCCTCCCGGCGCGGGCGCCTTCGCCGCGTCCCTCGCGTAGGTGTCCACCCGGGCAAAGAACAGATTCTTAAGCTGCTCATTATAGTTGTCGTAAGTCTTGTAGTTATAGCCGTCGTCATAGGCCAGGTGAAGCTGCCAGTACATCCCCAGCTGCGCGAACACGTTGGAAGCACTTCCCTTCGTGCCGGACGTCACCTTCTCATAGACCTTGTCATATTGGAACCGCACGCTATCGCTGGTATCTCGCGCTTGTGCCAGCACGGAATAATAATTGTTCGTGACCTCCGCCACCGCGTAGGCTCCCTGGTTGATGCAGTGCCCGATTTCGTGGGCGATTCCCCAGCCAAAATACCGGCCGTTCATATATCGCCCGTCCACGTCCGCCTGCACCGAAGCCCCGGACGCCATGCCCCTCGTCTCGTTCCACTCAATCCCGACATGGTTGCCGGACGCATACATGAACGCCCCCGCAAACATCCTCTGATAACGGATGTTCAGATGCATGGACGGATATCGGTCCTTCACCGCGATTGCATTGCCCCCGTCACTTTCATTCTCCGTCAATCTCTTATCATACCACGCCCGACAAAAGGAGGGAATCTCCCACTTATCTTCTTTCATGCAATTTTTGAATCATTTTTCCGTCAATTTATCCTTGATGAAACAAATGCTCCCGAATCGGAAGAGCACGATATCCGTAAATCCCCATGGGAATTGACCCTCAATCATTTTTTATTGATTTCTCTCCATTCTACTTGAACAAATAACGCAATTCTTCATATTTTTCTTTTGCTTCTTCCTTCACCTTGTCTGAAACCGTCTTCATCTCGCAGGTGGTATCCAAGTTCATATAGGTAAAGTCGCCCTCGTTCGCCGGCCATTCCGCAAGGCCTTCGCCGTTCGGATTGCCGGTTCTGGCGAAATTCACCAGGTAATCTGACATCACGTCTCCCAAATCAAAGTCCTCCTGCTGCCAGGCCTCTTTTCTCACAGGCGTGAAATAATTCAGAAAATAAGGGATTTCTGAAGAATGAAACGCTCCGTTCTCCTCTGCATTCATTGGCATGGAGTGGGAAAAATTATACAAATACACCTTTCCCGCGCAAGTACCGGAATGCGCCTTGGCCAGACTGACAAAGTTTTGTACCGCCATCAATCCGTCCGTTTTGGAAACCTCCTCGGAAAATTGTGTCGGGAACATAAAGGAATCGCATTGAATCATACTTTCCGGCGTCTCGTCATTGCTCGTCATCCCGGTCATAATGTCCACGTCCACGGCACTTCCGTCGGCCAACGCCTCCTCATAGGATTTTGTCAAAAGAACGCCGTCAATGCATGGACCGGCTTGTCCTTTTACCAACATGTTCCAACTGATTTGCAGCAAATCTCTCGCCGACATTTCGCGCAGCTCTTCCAAGCTTTTTCCTTCAGTGGCCCCATCTCCCAGTTTTGCCTTTTCTTGTGCCGTAGCATAAGGATTGGCAGAAATGGAATCATAGCTTTCGGTTACCGCATGAGCAAATAACCCCTCCGATGCCGGTGACGCAATCAAAGCCTGTACCGAACCGGCTCCCGCGGACTGCCCCATCAAAGTTACGTTATTCGGATTTCCGCCGAAAGCCGCAATATTCTCCTTAACCCACTGCAGCGCCTTCAACTGGTCCATCATTCCAAAATTGCCCGCGGAAGGATCTTCCGCCAACATTTCCGAGGTGGATAAATAGCCAAACACGCCGACTCGATAATTTATACTGACAAATACCGCGCCTTTTCTGGCAATCTCCTCTCCATTATATACCTCGCACGAGCTGCCGCCCGAAGTAAAGCTTCCTCCATGGACAAATACGATGACCGGCTTGTCCCTCTCCTCATTCCTTCCGTTCGTCCACACGTTTAGATATAAACAGTCCTCACTGTATCTCTTGCTGGAAACAATGAATTCGTCCGTATAACACATAAAAGTCGACTGGTCATTTTGCATGGCACTGGTGCTCCACCTTGTACAGTTTCGCACACCTTCCCACCGCTTCACGTCCTGCGGTGCCTTCCAGCGTAAGTCACCAATCGGAGCCGCCGCATAAGGGATTCCTTTAAAGATTTCCACCTGGCCGTCCGCCGAGAGGTATCCCTGGACTTTTCCCCCATTCACCTCTACCACTTCGGTCATCTTCGGTTTTTTTGTGATCGCGCCATTTTTGTCCAGCTCCTGATAAATATACTCCGCGGCCTTCTCATTGCCGATACCATTCATGTGTACACCATCCTCGAACCATTCCTCATGACCCATGGTATACGTATTTAAATCAATCAGATAAGCCCCCGTCTGCTCTGCCACACGCGTCACAATGTCAATCACTTCATCCTGAATCACGTCCTTGTCAATGTCATATACGACGACCCCGGTCTCCTTTTGCGGATACGCCACCGGCGGCCGCATCAGGTAAACCTGCCCGGACTCCGACAAAGCCTTATATTCATTTACAAACTCCGTCAATTCCCGTTCGTACCGTTCTGCGTCCCAATTCTGCGGCTTTGAGTCATTTGTTCCCAGCATAATGATATAGATATCCGCGGCGACCTCTTTGGAAAAACGATAATACTTCGTCTTTCGATATGGCGAGTCCGATTCATCCTGAACACACTTTCCGCTCAACCCACAGTTTATCACCTGATATTCTTCCTCTACCATCGTCTGTAAAAGAGCCGGGTAAGATTCCGTCTCACGGCTCTCCCTCACTCCGGATCCAAACGTGACACTGTCGCCGATGCATACGATATGCCGCCTTTCCGGGTCTAGCTGCGGAGGCAATGGATGCTGTACATTATAATAAGCCATCCAGTTTTTTATGTCCTCATATAAAAACTTTGCAATCTCCTCATTGCCTTCGGCATTCGGATGTACGCCGTTTGCGAACCACTTCTTCTGCTCTTGTGTAAAGCCATACAGATCCATATATTTCGCACCGGTCTCTTCCGCCACTTCCTTGATGACATCATACATTTCATCTCCGACAATGTCATCGGATATTCCGCCCTTCACCTTGCCGAACCAATTCTCCGGAAAGCACTTCGGCGGCTGAATCAAATATACGAACTCGGTTTCCGTAACGTCCTGGTACGTTTTCACAAGCTCCGTCAATTCCGTTTTGTAACGTTTGGCATCCCAGCTTTCCTCTTTCGCGTCATTTGTCCCCAGCATAATCACATAAATGTCCGCATCCGCGTCGAGACTTTCCTGATATGCCTCCGTCTTCACATACGGATTTGCGCCGTCTTCCTGCAGCGTCGTCCCCGGCACGCCATAATTCAACACCTGGTAATCTTGTGTCTGCTCCTGGAAATACGCGGTGATAGATTCCTCTTGTCGATTATCCGCCACGGCCGTCCCGTAAAAAATGTCATCCCCTACAAAGGCGATATGATACATCCCATCCTTGACCTCGGGGGACTCCCATGTGAAACTGACATCCTCATCCTTTCCCCCGCATGCTGAAAGCATGCAGATTCCCAATACCACGGCCAACATAAGCGCCACGTACTTTTTGTATCGCTTCCTATTTTTCATCCTTTTCACCCCAACTCTCTTTCGTGGCATTCTCAGCCACAGAAATAAAACAAGTAACACTCACGTTTTGTCAACCTACAACTTACAACGCAAAACCAACTTGTACCAAGTCAATCGCCCCGTCAAGATCCACTCCGGTAAAGAAAAGCGCGTGTACGCCATTTTCCATGTCAACGCTTCCTTTCACCTCCGTCCATGCGTCCGTATCCACCGACAAGTCGATTTCACCCACAATGGCGGAAGTGTCGTTTTCCAAAGCCGCCTTCGGCTTGGTGCTCACTACGATTTTGCCGTTCGCCTTGCCGCGGACGTTTAAAATCACCGTGCCTACATTTTTACAATCAAAATATTTAAACCCAATCACGCTCTTATCTTTAAAATTCTTTACATACTGCACGGGGAAGTTTTCATCTTCCTTCGCGCTCTTTGGATACGGCACGCAGTCCGGTACGACGTCCTTGGCATCCTGCGTCAAATACGGGAACCGATCGCCCATCGCCATTGGATGGGAAAACGTGGCTTTCCCTCCCTGCGTCAAATGGCAACAGATATTTGCCGGATACATGCCTTCGGCCAGAAGAGGCCCGTCGTTTAATCCGCACGACGTGATCTCCACTTGTGAAATGGAGCCGTCCGCCGCAAAGAAAATCTTCTCCGCACAAGCCTGGCGGCTGAAGCTGGTGCGGTTCGTCTGCCTATGGTAGAACACGTACCACTGCCCGTTGGCACACTCGATGCCCCCGTGATTGTTTCCTAATGCCATCACGCCTTCCGCTCTCTCGGGATCCCCCTCAAAAATGTCCCCGTTATCAACCAAAACGCCGCCAAACGTATACCCTTCATCCGGCTTGTCGCTGGTGGCATAACATAATTCATGTCCTTTCACGGAAGAATACACGAAGTAATATCGCCCGTTCCGCTTGCGTATGGAACTCGCCTCGAAAAACTCATGTCCCTCGTATCCGGTTCCCTCGCTGTTGCGGATATCCGGCATCAGCGCCTTTGGCTCCGTCTTAAGCGTCAGCATGTCTTCTTCCAACGTCATAACGGTAGAACCCTGGGGACCGGAGCCATATCCCAACTGAGCCGGGGCATTTCCAGAATAAAGATAAATCGTTCTATCCTCGTCAATAAAAATTCCCGGGTCAAACTGAATCAAGTCCCCTTCCTTCGCTCCCAGCGGCGTGCCGTCTGCATGACGCACCAATCCTAAAAATTTATATGCCCCCGCCGGAGTGTCGCAAACGGCCACCCCGATTTCCGGTAAAAAGTCAAGACAATAATAAAGATAGTAACGTCCATCCAACCCTTGCACCACGTCCGGCGCCCACATGGCATGAACGCCCGGCGCGTTTAACTGCTCCGCAGGGTCGGTCACCACCGTGCCCGGAATGCTTGGTTCAAAATAGGTGGCGTCCGCCGGAATATCCTGGTTGCGGACATCCTGCTCCTTGCGGTAAATGACCCCCTCATAACGCCACTGGCTCATATCGTCCTGCGGTGCGGAATAGCATACATAGTCGTTTAAGCAAAATTCTCCTCCGTTAAAACGATCGTGACTTCCATACACGTAGATTCTGTCCCCAAACGCATGGGGCTCCCCGTCCGGCACGTACTCGTATGACGGCATGTACGGATTGTAAACTTTTGATTTCATAATAGAACCTCCTCATAAAATTAATATTGAATGTTAAATTTGTATTGAAAACACTTTTTTGTATTAAAGGAACTTTTTTATATTAAAAGTACTTTTTTTGTATTAAAAGTACTTTTTTGTATTGAAAATCTCCGCCATTTTAGATATATTTACATCAGTACCCGCGGCATGGTCGTATATCCATCGTCCACCTCTTGCGGGAACAATTTCTGTATCGGAGTTTTATCATGGACAATATTTTACATTTTTACTATCAGAGCATTGACGAAGTCAAGCAACAACAGAATACCTATTCCGTGAACTACTTGACCAATCGCGACGTGGAGCGCAATTATTTTGCGCCGCTCTCCGTGGCCACCTCGTTTCATGTCGATGACGAATATATTTTCAGCAATTATATGGACAGTATCTGCTACAGCATCCATACCCCTTACACTTCCAATTTATATACGGAAACGATGACGCACAAGCACAGTTTTTTCGAGCTCATGTACGTCAAAAGGGGAACCGTCCACATGAAAATCGAAAACGACGATTTCACTTATGGTGCGGGCAGCCTCTGCCTTTTAAACAGAAACACCCGGCATATCGAGACCGACATTTCCGACACGGACATTTACTATGTCGGGATTGAACCGCAATTCATCACGAACTGGCCACAAACTATCTCTCTGCCCTTTGGTAAAAAAAGTATTTTGAAAAACTTTTTCCGCAAAAACCTTGCCGAGCAAATGAAATATAAAAAGGATTATATTAATTTCACGCCCCTGACGGAGAGCGTTTCTCTCACGGTTATTCTTGAAGAAATCATTGCCGCCTATGCCCAAAAGCGCACCGGTTACCAGTTTGACATTTATTCTTCTCTTTGCCGCCTATTTGCCACGCTCGATGACGACGCCCTATACAAGGCCTCTTATATTTCCATGGCGGAAAATAGGCAGTGCCTTGTCGTGGAGCAGGCGAAAAAACTGATTGATGAAAAACACGGCTGTATCAAACGCTACGAATTGGCAGACCAACTCAGCTACAGCGACGAGTACCTCTCCCGCATCATCAAAAAATATACCGGCTACACCTTGAAGGCTTACTGCCAGAGGATGCAAATGCTGGAAGCGGCGAGACTTTTAAAATCCACCTCGCTTCCCATCACCCAGATTGCATCCTCCCTGGGCTATGAAAACCGCACGCAGTTTTACCATAATTTCAAACACGAATTTCATATGACGCCCGCCCAGTACCGAACCTCCCATTCCTAGCCTTGTCAGGACTTTGCCTTACGGTATGCACGGATGGCCAACACCTCCCAAAGAACCAGGAGCAACAAGATGACCGCATCCGCGACATAGAAGGTGGTCACCCACGACGGAGTCTGGAAATTCCGCTCATTCATCGCATTGGAATTGGCAATGCTATACAAAATATTATGCGATGCATTTCGCAAGGCGTTTACCGTTCCCGCGTTCTCCGTATGGGTGGCTTGTGCCAGTTCGTCGCCAACGGCAAGCATCTTGTCGCCGCCCGTTCGAATGGCGGAATCGGCCAGCATGTAGCCGTCATAGGAACCACTAAACCAGTCCGTCACGATGGAACCGCGAAATCCCCACTCGTCGCGCAGGACGGTCTCCTGCAAATCCGAATTGGCTCCCGCCCAAATATGGCCGATATAGTTAAAGGAAGACATGGCATTTATCGTGCCCCCGTCCTTTACCGCCATTTCAAATGGTTTCAGGTAAATCTCGCGCATGGATTGCTCGTCGCACCATGTGGCCAACAATTTACCACGATTCGTCTCCGAGTCATTCAAGGCAAAATGCTTCACATAGCACTGTACGCCATACTTTCTCGCCCCGACTACTTCGCAGGCACCCATCCTGCCTGACAAAACGCCGTCCTCTGAATAGTATTCAAAATTCCGCCCGGAAAACGCGGTTCTATGAATGTTCATTGCCGGGCCGTACCAACCGGTCACGTTCATATCCTCGCATTGCTGCCCCATGGATTCTCCGCGCCGTGTCGCAAGCTCCTTGTTCCATGTCGCCGCAAGCATGACGGCGGCCGGGTAAGCCGTTCCCGCCTGGCCCGTATAGTTATTCTTGATGGCCGCCGGACCGTCACACTCGATCATGGCCGGCAAATGAATGGATTCAACTTTGGCGGATGCATAACTTCCATTCCCCACCAGATTGACCATGTCGTCAACGGTCAACTGATCTAACAAGTCCTCCCACTTTTCATCCTCGTAGGCAAGCCCTTCCATGTCCCGAATCGTCAATCCATTTTTTGCCCCCGTCACCGGCATCTCTGAATGCGTCTCATCATATTCTGACGGGTCATAATTGTTTTGGCAATAATACTTTTCCTGCAGTTCCTCACTCATGGAAAAATCCGTCGGAGCCGCCGTCGCCTCGTCATAATTGGCAAAATGATCCGCACGGCTTAAATATGTCACGTCCCCCGCCGCATAATCAAACACGTTGACCGCCGTCTGTTCATCCGACTCGCGCTTGCCCTCATGTGCGTCATCATAAATAATATCTTTTTCCACGTCAAACGTCACGCTGTCCAGCACATGGTGGGAGTCGCTATTGATGGAAATCGTATATGTACCGGACTCCAGGACATAAGCCCCCGCCGTGCTCTTTACACAGCCATAATCGTAGGATGCCAACTCCTCCTTTTGAATCGTAAACGAAACAACCTGGGACTCTCCGGGCTCTAATACCTTTGTCTTTTCAAAATCAATCAGGTTGACCGCCGCCTTCTCAATTCCACCATTATAATAAGGCGGTTCATAATACACCTCTACCACGTCCTTGCCTGCCACGGTGCCGGTATTTTTCACCGTCACGCTGAGCGCGACGTCATCGCCATTGTCCGTAACATCACTGATTTCCTGCTCGAAACTCGTGTAACTCAGCCCATATCCGAACGGGTACTGCACTACCTCGTCGTACGAAATCAACCCCTCCGCGGCGGCCGTTTCATAAAACTTATAGCCCACATAAATTCCCTCCACGTAATTATTAAAGGAAGCATACAGCCAATCCGCATTTTTGGTGGCCACCAATGCATTTGACGTTTCAAAGTCATACTGGATGTCCCCCACATAGTGAATCGCCGGAATGTTCTGTAAGTCATACACGAAGGTATCCACCAGTTTTCCCGACGGATTCACGCTCCCGTTCAAAATCCTTCCCAGGGATGCAAATCCCGTCTCACCCGGGCCAGCCATCCACAGCGCCGCCTTGATGGAGTCATATTCTTCGACAAATCCCATTTCCATGGCATTGGCTCCATTGTATACCACGATGACATTGTCAAATTCCTTGCAGACACGATCCAACATCGCGCTTTCACGGTTACTCAATTCCAGATAGGATTTCGATGGATCCAAATCATCGGCATAATCCGAATTTCCCTCCGTAATGCTAGTGGGAAGGTCGGCATTTTCTCCGCCAATTCTTGCCAGCACGACTACTGCCGTGTCAGAAAATGCTTTCGCATTTTCAAAAACTCCCGCCGCGTCATACTCCTCCATCGTCGGCTCCGGAATCGTCCAGTTTTGCTGTATGATATTGACTTCCGGACGCTTCGGAAGAAAATCACGGTAAAATTTTTCGATGTCGCCATTTAAGACAAATCCTGCGTCTTCCAGCCCTTTAAGCAAAGATAGGCAATCGTTTTCATCTACCGCTCCGGAACCGATGCCGCCGTAAACCGGACCTACACTGGACCAACCAAATACATTCAGCTTCATCTCCCCGTCAAGCGGCAACATTCCGTCCTCATTTTTCAACATCACGATTCCCTCGTCCGCAATGTCCTTTACCAACTGCTCGGAAGCCTTTACCGTGTCATCCGACAGATAATAAGTCTTGGCAAATAAGTTGTTAATGATGCCGTACTCTGGTCCCATGCAGACCATGTTCACAATCACGACGACCGCCAGAACCGCCGCCACTCCTGCCTGGGTGCGTGCCAGGCTCCTCCTTGCCTTCGGAAGCTTCACCACCGCGATGGCCGCGACAGCACAAATTGCCAGAATCACGCCAAGTGCAATCAGATAACCTGACAAAAAGTTCACGGTTGCCAAAACATCCGTCTTTGTCAACTGTACCGAGCGGCTTTCCAAATACTTCATCAGACTGACAGCCGCAATGGCAATCACGGCCACGATAACACCAATCGTTATCACCGGTTTCCACCATTTTCTCTTTTTCATACCTTTCCCTCTTTTCTTCTGAATTTTATAAGCAAATGCGGCAAATTCAAACATTTGCTTTTTTCAAGCCAAGTGCCGTTTCATTCATTTGCCGCCTATAAATTCAGTATAAAATTCCCTCAAATAGAATACAATGTCAAACACATGCCAAACCCTTTTTAAGTGTATCGTTTTGTGACTTACGCAATTCATGACGAATCTCCTGACGGCAGTCGCAAAACGTGCATACAAGCCCTCCTCAAAGCCAGGCATCCGCCCAGACGCTTTTTATTATTAAGAAACGTGGTTCCCATAACAAATCAAAAGGCCAACCTGGTGGTTGTCAAAACCATACCAGATTGGCCTTTATGAATCATAAATTATGATATGCCTCGTCATCCACCGGTCTTCTTGGAAGATCTCCTGCACCTTTCTAACGGCCGCAAACTCCTCATCCGACAACGGTTGAAACTCCTTCATAAAACTGATGTTATCCTGCATCTGCGCCATGTCGCTCATGCCGGAAAGCACCATCATGATGCCCTCAAATCCGGCAGCAAAACGGATTGCGTAGCTGGCCGGGCTGCCTCCATGCAGTTCCTCCAAAATACTTTTCGCGTTTTGCGGCAGATTGACAAGATTGCCTCCCTTTACCGGCTCCATGACAATCACGGGCTTTCCAAACTTACGACAGACCTCGTAGCACTTGCGGCTCTCGACTGCCGGGTCGTCATAATCGGCATAATTTAACTGAATCTGCACCACCTCAATTTGCGGATACTCATTCAAAATCTGCTCCAACACTTCCGTCTTGTCGTGGAAGGAAATCCCAAAGTGGCGGAACTTCCCTTCCTCCATCAATTCCAATGCCGTTTCATACGCATGGCATTTTTTGAAAAAGGCAAAATTCTTCTTAATCCGTTCCATAACCACATCTCCTTTTTCCATTCTGTAAAATCGATTCACTGCTACGAGGATATTTTATTTGTTATATAGGTTTTTCGTTTTAAAATCAATTGGACTTTCCCTGATTTTTCATAAGAGAAACTAATGTGAAAAATAATAAATAAATCTTTTCACAGGTCATCGCCATGTTCGGCGGTACAGTAAACGCGGAAACGTTCCGGCATTCAAAGGAATATTTCTTTTACATTTCCCTCGGCATCCCGTTTTATATGTTCGGGCAAGCGGCAAATCCGGTGATTCGTGCGGACGGAAGTCCCAAATTTGCCATGATTTCCACGCTTGCGGGTGCCGTTATCAACATTATATTGGATCCGATTTTTATTTTTATCTTTAAATGGGGAATGATGGGAGCCGCCGTCGCGACCGTGTTTGGCCAAGTTGTCACGGCGATCCTCGCCGTCTGGTATTTTATGCACACAAAAATCGTGCGACTGTCAACGTCCACCTTCCGGTTGAAATCTGACATCGTACGCCACTCTCTTACGCTGGGCATCTGCAGCTTCCTCTCACAGATATCCCTTGTGGCATCCATGGCGGCCATCAACAACATGATTCGCCAATACGGCGCAATGGACGCCGGATCAAAATCGCGGGTAAGCGAACTATTTACGAAACTTCTTGTCGGCGAGGCAATCGTCGGTGCGATTGCATTATTGATTGTGGAACTTTTGCCAAGACAACTGATTGCCATTTTCGGCGCGGCAAACGAAAGTGTTTATTACACGGATTTTGCAATAAAGGCCTTCCGCATTTACCTATGCATGATCGTCTTTGCCTGCGTAAACAAGGCGACCTTCATCTTCTTACAAGCAATGGGAAAAGCGGCGGCTTCCACCGCCCTTTCAATGATTCGTGAAATCGTGTTCGGCGTGGGATTTGCCCTTTTGCTGCCGATTTACTTCGGACTTGACGGCGTGCTATACTCCATGCCCGTGTCCGACATCCTGACGGCCATCGTCTCCGCCGTTATCATTGTTTTGACATATCGAGAACTAAGACATAGTGCCAGCTAATTTGCTGGCACTATCCCTTCTGTCACTTTTTCACATACCTCTGATTTCTGCTATTTGGCTTATCGGGAATCGTCATCTGGACAAGTCCAAGTTCCATTGCCGGATTTATATAATTCTTCCGAAAGGTCTCTCTTGATTTAAGCTCCAGCATATCCATGATGGAAACCGCCGTATACGGCACATCGTATTCCATAACCGAAAGCATTTTCTTTACATATTCACTCGCCTCGGCATCCGACCTCCCAAGTTGCACAATTACTTCATCTAAAATCTTATCAATCTGTTCTAACATAAATTCTATGAACAAGTCAGAACTTCCCCTTACATGGCACTGGGAAATCACACCGTAATACGCCTCCTGAAATTTCTCTATCTGACTTTCCAGCGGAATATAGGCAAAAACGCTCCGCCAGTTATATAAAAGCACCGTGTGCCACAATCTGGCCATGCGGCCGTTCCCGTCGGCAAAAGGATGTATAAACACAAACTCATAGTGAAAGACAGCCGACAAAATCAACGGATGAACTTTGTCTTTATTATGTTTCATCCAATTAAATAGCTTATTCATAAGTTCAGAAACCATATGCGGAGGTGGTGCCACAAAAATACACTCATCTCCCGAAAAAACACCCTCATTGCCTCTTCGGAATTCTCCTGATTCCGTCATGGTTTTAAAGGTCATGATTCCATGAACCCGTTTTAAATCCGCCATGCTGTACGGCTTTATTTCTTCTATTTTTTCATAGGCGGCATATGCGTTCTTTACTTCTTGTATTTCCTTTTGACTTCCTAATACAAGATGCCCGTCAATAACGTCTCTCACCTCCGATAAAGAAAGAGAGTTCGCTTCAATCTTTAGCGAAGAATGAATTGATTTTATTCGATTGTTTCTTCTAAGATGCGGTTTCGATTCCAGTTCCTTGCGGCTACTTATTTTCCCCACCTTTTCTGATATCAAGGCCACAAGTTCCAACATTTTATCAGTTATTGTATAGGGCGGTCTATATTCTGGCATGGTATTCTCCCGACTTACTTATTATCTTGCTTATTATCTTACCATACTTATATCAAAAATAAAATCCCAAAATAATTCTTTTCCCCCTTTTTGTCGTTACTTTTCCCTCCCCGTGAAAAGTAACTTTTTATCTGGCATGCTCCTCCAAAATATTTTTCAGCGCCGCAATCGAACTGGTATGGGAGCGCACTACCCGCACGTCGCGCCCCTTGGCATCATTCAGTGCGCAACGCACCATCTTGTGCGAAACCGTACCGGTGAAAAGTACAAGCAAGTCGGGATTTCCGATACTCCTCAATCCATTTAATGCCTTTGGGTACACTTTCGCCTTACAGTTATATTCACTGCACAAATCCTTATACTGACGAGCCATACATTCATTTCCGCCTACGATTACCACGCTCATATGTCCTTCCTTCCTGATTGCATTCAACTGCAGCCAACTGCTCGTGCCTCTATCTTTACGCCGTGGGCTAGTGCAAACTAACCTATATTCTTAATAAATGCGGCGGTTTGCATGTTAGCCGCCGCTAACTTCTTTTACAATATACTCGCATCCCCATCTTTTGTCAAGGTTTGAACGTAAAAAAGGTTCATCCACCCAAGGCACGTCAGATATGGGATGCCTGAAGGGAAGATTTTGGTAACAAGTCCGCTTTTGCCAGCGCGTGGCGAATCGTCTTCCCCAATGCAGTTGCAACCAGGATTTTCGCGATATCAACAAGAAGAAACGGAAACACACAAGTGGTCAAAGCATACCATACTTCACACTGCATCTGCCAAACGAACCATACCGTACCAAACAAGTAGGCCGCCACCATGGATACCATCATGCCAAGAATCGTAGCGACCGCATGCGCATGGAATCGCTCCAATACCACGCCGGAAATCAACGCCGTGAGAATAAATCCCACCAGATACCCGCCCGTAGGCCCCGCCAGTTTTGCCAACCCTCCCTGATAACCGGAAAAAACCGGCAGTCCGACCGCACCCAGCAATAAATACACAAGGTAACTGATTGTGGCTCCCTTCACGCCGAGAAGGTAAACGGAAAGAAAAATCACAAAATTTGTAAAGGATACCGGAATCGGACCTATGGGAATGGACATGGGGCCGAGGATACACATCAAAGCCGCCATTAATGCGCAGGTAGTCAATTGATACATTTTTTGTTTTTTCATAAGGTGGTTCCTCCATCATAAGTTTTCTACACCTTACTATACCCATTTTTGGTTCAATTGTCAACTTGTTTTTTATATCGGTTTACAATCAAGCGAACATTTTAGTAGAAAAGCATTACCAAACCTGATATACTTGACGAAAGAACACTTGGAGGTATTCTGCATGAACACGCAAACTTGCAATCCTTATTTGGGGAAAGATGCCCAAACAGAATTTTCCAACCTCATCCATCAGATAGAGACAAGACCCGGAATGTACTTGGACGGTAACAGTCTCACCGCCTTACGTCATTTCCTCGACGGCTATAAAATGGCCAAATTTCAATTTAGCATACAGCGACATGGTAACTTATTTCCTCTTGATTTTTGGTTTATGAGTGAAACCAGATAAGGAGAAAACTAAAAATTGTGTTTAAGATAACAGACACCATAATGTGGAGTGAATATCTTATTTGGAGGAAATAGAAAATGGCAAAATTATTATTTGAGGAACTGGGCGGCAGATACGAAAGGCAAGGCGATTATTTAATACCGTGTTTGTCTGTACCCGCCGAAGAAGAACAGCCCATAGGCATATGGGGACAGCGGCATATGAACTATCTGAAGCAGTACCATAAGGTTACATACACTAATC
>Ga0073906_1002657_pt1 | contig 22718 bp, 20 predicted proteins | sample Inofromicrocosms_FD_65485 | JGI IMG/M metagenome (GOLD analysis project Ga0073906, IMG submission 65485) | Mouse cecum microbial communities from Vienna, Austria - Inoculum for glucosamine and mucus D2O microcosms | ecosystem: Host-associated > Mammals > Digestive system > Large intestine >...
GATATAGATCCCGAACACCAGGGAAACGGCAAAGTTAATTACAGAGGATACCATCCGGCTGACCACCGAAACGGTGGAATCCACCACGCCCATGGCGCTGTTTTTGACCCAGTCGATCACCGCCGCCTGAATATCCGCCCAGTTGATGTCCAGGGAATCAATAAACTGCATGATGGCGGAATTCTCTCCGTACACCTGGAGATTCAGCTGCTGGAGGCTTTGGGCGGCGGAGGAGATGCTGTGCCCCAGGATGGAGAAGGCGCTGACAAGCTCCGGGATGACCAGGACGCCCACCCCCGCGAACATGCCCAGAATGATGAGAATGGCCAGCACGATACAGCAGGGGCGGCGGAGCTTCCCCACCCAGTGCTTGGTGCTGTTGGGGAAGAAATGCCTTTCCAGCGGGCGCAGCGGGACGTTGATGACAAAGGCTACCGCTCCGCCCATAACCAAGGGGACAAACAGCCTGAACAGCCAGCGGACCGCCCATACCACCCGGTCCAGATGCTGAAGCCCTACATAAATGGCGATACAGATACCGACAATGCCAATAATCCATTTGGCCTTTGCTTTTTTATCCTCCAAAGGGGGTACCTCCTTCTATAAAAATCCCTCCCATCCCCAAAAGAATGAGAGGGATATGTTGGTATATGCAGCAGGGAAAATGCCGTTATTTGAAGAACAGGGGCAGGGGCTCCAGGAAGGTGATGTCCTCCCGCTTGGCGGCGTCGCCTTCCGCCAGTACCGCCGCCCGGCCGACGATGTTCCCGCCCGCGGAATTCACCAGCTTTTCCAGGGCCTGGAGGGATTGCCCGGTGCTGATGACGTCGTCCACAATCAGCACCCGTTTGCCCTTCATCTGTTCCGCGTACTCCTGGTCCAGGTACAGCTTCTGGCTGCCCGCGGTGGTGATGGACTGGACCTCCACGCAGATGGGCTGGCGCATATAGGCCTTGATGCTCTTGCGGGCCAGGAAGTACTGCTTGCCCGACTGCCGCGCCATCTCATAGGTCAGCGGGATGCCCTTGGACTCGGCGGTGATCATCACGTCAAAATCCGGGCTTTTTTTCAGCAGCTCGCGGGCACAGGCCACCGTCAGCTCCACGTCGGAGAACATGACGAAGGCGGCGATGTCCAATGTATCGCTGACCGGGCAGATGGGCAGGTTCCTTTGTACGCCCGCTACGGTAAGTGAATAAAATTTATCTTGCTGTTCCACAGAAAAGACCCCTTTCCATTGTTTGTCAAAGAATCAGCCGGGAGGCCATGCCAGGCTCCGGCCCGCCAGGACGTGGAAGTGCAGGTGGGGAACGCTCTGTCCAGCCTTTTCCCCGCAGTTGGTGACAACGCGGAAGCCGTCCTTCATATCCAGTTCCCTGGACAGCTTGGCGATTACCTCGTATATATGGGATACGATCCGGCTGTTTTCAGGAGTAATCGCGTCCGCGCCGGAGATATGCTCCTTGGGAATGACCAGAAAATGTATGGGGGCCTGGGGCTCGATATCGTAAAAGGCCAAGACCAAGTCGTCCTCATAGACCTTTTTGGAGGGAATTTCCCCGGCTGCGATTTTACAGAATAAGCAGTCCATTTTTAGCCGCCGCTCCTTTCATCGGTATTTTTGGGTTCTATCTCTATTTTAGAACATTTTTCCGAAGGAAACAAGAGAATTTACAATTTTTTCAGGAATTTCTCCATGAATTTTTATGAAGGTTTACATTTTCCACATGGCTTATAGCCTGCCGCTTTCAGTTCATCTACGGTTTTGGTTGTTTCCGCGTAATTTTCTGGTTTAATGGTTTTCACCGAGCTGCAATCCGAATAATGTATTTTTTGGGTGTTGTTATTCAGGACATAGGTTGTCTCAGGGACAAAGTCGTTTCTCACCTCGGTAAAGGGGTTGCTGTGATTGCCGCCTGTGGAAGGGGCAGTCCTTGTCTTATCTGACTGCGGGGTTTCAATAGAGGGCGCTGCATTTGATGAATCCGGTACAGATGAGCTGCCAGACCGTTTGGAAGAATTCGACCTGGGAGCAGTCAAACTGTCGGACTGTACAGAGGAACTTGGCGGTGGAGCAGTCGAGCTGCTTGTCTGCGCAGAAGAGTTTGGCGGCGGAACCTCCGAACTACTTGTCTGTGCAGAAGAGTTTGACAGCGGAGTCTCCGAACTACTTGTCTGTGCAGAAGAGCTTGACAGCGGAGTCTCCGAACTACTTGGTTGTACAGAAGAGCTTGACAGCGGAGCGGCTGAACTGCTTGAGGAGGAATTTGAGGAGCTGACGGTACTTTTGGTACGTGCGGCGGATGAGGAAGAATCTGCCTTAGACGTTGAAGAGCCTTTTGAACTGCTCCTTGCGCTTTCTGAATGGCTGATGTTTTCCGCTGCTCCGGCGTTGTCTATGTCCCCCGTTGGGCCGGAACAGCTACAGACCAAAAGACAGAGCAGAACAGAGAAAATAAACAGAATCCGGCTTCCAACAGACGGCTTCTTTTTCATATCAAACACTTCCCATACTGCTTATGTAAAACTTTATTAAAACGAATCGGTTGTTTATGAGCGCCATCTCCCGGTCCGCGAAAGATGCCGTCAGCGGCGCGTGTGCGCCGCTGACGGCCTTTCGCTGGGGCAAAAGGCCCGTCTGATTTCCTTTAATGGGTTTGCAAAGACCTAAGATACGTTTACCACCGAAGAAGGCAAAAGACGGGCTTTTTCATTTTAGTGCTTTTTGATGTGCTTAAACGAGTTTTTTAGTTGGTGCAGGGGTATTTCGCGCTTGCGAGCGCGACCAAAGGGCGCCGCCCTTTGGAAACCTGCCACTTTCGAGAAAGCGGCCAAAGCTTTTAATTTGCTGGGAGTTGCTGCTTTCTCTATGGCTGCAAAAACTTTTCGCTTACTGGGGGAAAATCGGGATTAGCTTTTTGGCCATGACGTCCACCAGCCCCAAATCGCTGAACTTGGCCTCCGGGATAACCGGCAGCGCCATGGTGGCAATCCGAAGCAGCGGGTTCTTCTGGGGCAGGCCCAAGGCGTTGAGAGCCTTCTTCATGGCATCGGACTGCTCCGCCATCTGTTCCGGCCTCAGGGTGGACATCAGTCCGCCTACCTGGAGCCGCAGCAGACCAGTGATTTCATTCCCGTCCGCGCAGGCCATGCCGCCGCCGCACTCCACAAGGGCCTTGTAAACGGCATACCCGCTTTCCGCGTCCTTGAATACAATGCACAGATTGTGGCAGTCATGGGAAACAGTGGAGCCGTCCGCGCCCTTCTTCAGCCCAAAGTTCCGCACTAGACCAAAGGCGCGGCCTCCTGTTCCGTAACGGTTGATAATCATCGCATAGCAGAGGCCGGGATCGCTGGAAATATCCACGAATCCATTCTTTACTGGTATCTCCTCTGTCACCGCCCTGGTGATGGCCAGCTCCTCGGAGTAGTAGGTCAGTACGTTGACCTTTACCTTGTCCCCACAGCCTTCCGGTGCCTTCAGCCGGAAGGCCTCCAGGGTGAGGTTGGGAACGTTCATGGAATAACGGCTCTCTATTTCGGCGGGCTTGTCCTGGATGTCCGCAACCAGCTTGCCGTCCTTGGCTACAAGCTGTCCCATATAGAACACGCTCTTGACATTGAAGTCTGACAGATTGTCCACCAGCAGCATGTCCGCGGTGTATCCAGGGGCAACCGCGCCCAGGTTGTCCATGTGGATTTCCCTGGCGGTGTTGAGGGTGGCGCACTTTACGGCGTTGATGCCGTCCATGCCGTTTTTCACCGCCTGGCGAACCACCTCGTCCATGTGGCCCACATACAGGATATCGTCCGATTCCCTGTCGTCGGTGCAGAAGCAGAGGTGGTCGTGGAAGGTGTGGTCCCGGACCCCGGCCATGATATCCGCGATGTTCTTAGTGATGGAACTCTCCCGCGCGTCTACATGGATGCCGGTCCGCAGCTTGGCGACAGCCTCCCAGGTATCCCGTGTCTCATGGCAGCAGATGGGTCCTCCGATGAGATAGGCAGAGAACATCCGCCGGTTTTCCACGCCGGGCATATGGCCCTGGATATACAGGCCGTTCTTCTCCGCCGCCTCAATGATGTCCACCATCCGGTCGTCCCCTTCTACCACGCCGATAAAGTCCATCACCTCAGCCAGCCCGATGACGTTGGGCAGCTTAGCCAGACGGTCTACCGCGGCGGCGTCAATGACCGCCCCGGCGTTCTCCAGCCCTGGCACCGCCGGCACGCAGGAGGGAATGTCGATGAACTGGCGCATGGGCAGGTCCAGCCCTGCGTCGTGCATATAGTGTACCGCTTCCTCGCCAAAGACGTTGGTGATCTCGTGAGGGTCGGTGACCACGGTGGTGGTGCCCCGCGGAATGACAGCCCTGGCGAAGTTCCGGGGGGTCATCATACTGCTTTCAATGTGGATATGGGCGTCGATAAAGCCCGGAATCAGGAAGTGATTTTCCCCGTCTATCACCTGTTTGGCAAGGCTCAGCTCCTTGGCGGGGTCCTGGTCCTCCACATGGACCACAAAGCCCTGGTGTACAAATACGGTGGCGGGATAGACTTCACCGGTGAATACATTGACATAGCGGACGTTGGTAACTGCCAGGTCGCAGGGAATCTTCCCCATAGCGGCCTTCAGCAGCTCGCGCTTGTCGGCGGGTTGAATTTTCATGGCAATTCGCTCCTTTCATGAACTGAAAAAACAACCCCCGTCAGTGCAGCAATTCTGGCGGGAGTCATCTCCTCGGCGGCCGGGGCCGTCAAAAAACGTATCAGTTGAAGATAAAGTACATAATCAGCGGGATGGACAGGATGTACATGCCAGGATGAACTTCCTTAAAGCGGCCGGTGGCAACCTTGATGAACACATAGGCCAGGATACCGGCGGAAATGCCCGCGGCAATGGACCCGGCAAAGGCGGTGAACATGACCATGACAAAGGGACCAAAGGCCTCTGTAAAGTCGCTGAAGTCCACCTTGGCAAAGCCGGAAATCATCAGGAAGCCGACAAAGATAAGGGCGGGTCCTGTGGCGGCGTTGGGAATCATCAGGAACAGGGGAGCGGCAAAGATGGTCAGCAGGAACATAAAGCCGGTGGTAAGGGAGGTCATGCCGGTGCGTCCGCCAGCCTCCACACCGGAGCTGGATTCCACAAAGGTGGTGATGGTGGTGCAGCCGAACAGGGATCCAATGCAGGTACCGATGGCATCCACCAGGAAGGGCTTCTGGATGTCAGGCAGGTTGCCGTCCTTATCCAACATATTAGCCTTTCCGGCCACGCCCAGCACGGTACCCAGGGTGGAGAAGAAGTCGCCCACGAACACGATGAACATCAGCGTCAGGGTGGACGCCTGGAACAGGCCGCCTGCATCCAGGTGGAAGACGATGTTCTTGATTTCGCCCATTGCGGGAATCTTGAAGAAGGATTCTGGAAGAGCGGTCACTCCGAAGGGAATTCCCAGCAGCGTGATGGCGACAATGCCGATCAGGATGGCGCCCGGAACCTTATAGGCGGTCAGCACGCCGATGAGCAGCAGGCCCACAATAGCCAGAATCACAGCCGGGTCTGTAAAATCGCCCATGGCGATGCCGCTGGTATAGGTGCCGATGCCAGTGTTCTTAAAGCCAATATAGGCGATAAAGAAGCCGATGGCGGTGCTGATGGAAATCTTTATATTTTTGGGAATCATGCGGACAATAAGGTCGCGAATGCCCAATGCGCTGAGGATCACAAAGATAATACCGGAAATCAGGGTGATGAGCATTGCCCTTCCGTAGGTGCATTGGCCGGACTGGATCAGCGCGCCGAACATGAAGTTGGAGCCGAGACCGGTGGACAATGCGAAGGGCATGTTGGCGTAAAACGCCATCAGGAAGGTGATTACCGCACTGATCAGGGCGGTTGTCACCATAATGGCTTCTTTGCTGATAAATACCCCGGAGGGGTCGGTGATGCCAGCGTCGGGGCCGTATCCACAGATCGCCCCTGGCTGGACGATGAGGATATAAGCCATGGTCATAAACGTAGTCAAACCAGCGATGATTTCCGTTTTGACATTGCTTTTCCGTTCCTCAATTTTGAACAGACTGAGTGCTTTCATGCTGTGCCTCCTCTAAATGTTGTTTCCGTTCCCCAGCAGCGTGTAAACCTCACCACTGGCTGTAGGGGATTCAATCCGGGCGGATACCATGCTGCCTGGAGTCCGCGCACACCTGCGGCTGCCGCGACCTGATGTCCCGCATGAGACAGCGGAAGCCTACATAATTATTATAATGAGGTTTTTTCAAAAGGCAAGCAATTTAGGGGATTTTGTAGAAATTTTATGAACAATTAAAGTAAATAAAATAATTAGACATGAATTTATCCCAACTTCTCTCTTTTAAGGGACAAGCCAATACGCAGATATGCCAACGGCACAGCCCCTGAGGAGCTGTGCCGTTCACTAAAAATCAAAACATGAAAGAAATGTTATTCCGCGGCGCTCTTGGATGCCTCAATGACAGCCGCTTCCAGCGCGGAGGGGAGCTGCTCGTAGTGGTCAAAGGCCAGAGCGAAGGAGCCTCTGCCCTGGGTCATGGAGCGCAGGGCGGTGGTGAAGTCCTGCATCTCGCTCATGGGGACCTCGGCCTCAATCAGCTGGAGACCCTCCTCGTCGGGGTTCATGCCCAGTACGCGGCCGCGGCGTTTGTTGATATCGCCCATGATATCGCCGGTGTTGCTGTCCGGAACCAGAACCTTCAGGTTTCCGATGGGCTCCAGGATAACCGGGGACGCTTGGGGAATACCGTCGCGGTATGCCAGCCCTGCGGCTAGCTTAAAGGCCATTTCGGAGGAATCGACAGGGTGATAGGAGCCGTCCAGCAGGGTGGCCTTCAGGCCGACCAGCGGGAAGCCCGCCAGAACACCTTTTTGGATGCAGTCCTGGAGGCCCTTTTCAACAGCCGGGAAGTAGCCCTTGGGCACCGAACCGCCCACGACCTTTTCCTCAAATTTAAGCTCCAGTCCCTCCCAGGGCTCGAACTCCATGACGACATGGCCGAACTGTCCATGGCCGCCGGTCTGTTTCTTGTGCTTGCCGACAACCTGCACCTTTTTGCGGATGGTTTCCCGGTAGGCCACCTTGGGGGCCTCCAGGGTGACATCCACGCCGAACTTGGTCTTCAGCTTGGAGAGAATGACGTCCAGATGCTGCTCGCCCAAACCGGAGAGAATCTGCTGCTTGGTCTCCGGGTTCTGCTCGTAGCCGATGGTGGGATCCTCCTCCATCAGCCGCTGGATGGAGCTGGCAATCTTGCCCTCGTCGCCCTTGGCCTTTGCCTTGATGGCCATAGAGTAGGTGGGACGGGGGAAAGCGGGAAGCTGGTAGGAGAGAATCCGCTTGGGATCGCACAGGGTATCCCCGGTGCGGGTTTCGGACAGCTTGGTGATGGCGCCGATATCGCCCGCTGTGATATAAGAGGTGTCGCCCTGCTTTTTGCCAGTGACAAAGATGACCTTGCCGAATTTATCCGGCTGTCCGGTGCGGGCGTTGACGGGGGTAATGTCCCCGGAAAGCTGACCGGTGATGACCTTGACAAAGGAGAGCTTGCCGATGAACGGGTCGGCGATGGTCTTGAAGACCACGGCGGACATGGGCAGCTCGTCGTCGCACTGAACCTCGACAGCCTCGCCCGCGGCGTCCTCGGCGGTCATGGAGATGCTCTCCCAAGCAGAGGGAAGCAGATCGACCATGGCGTCCAGCAGCATATCCACGCCCTCCAGGGTGGCGGTGGAGCCGCAGAACACCGGGGAGATGGCCCCGGACTTAACGCCGTCGTGGATGCCCTTGATCATCTCGTCACGTGTGAACTTCTCACCGGAGAAGAATTTGTCAAAAAGGGCCTCGTCGGTTTCCGCCACGGCCTCGCCGATGGCCTCCACCAGTCCTTCGATTCGGTGGCCCGCGTCGGGCATGGCCACCTCGGCGGCGTTGCCCTGGGCGTCATAGGTATAGGCCTTCATGTCGATCAGGTTGATATAGCACTCCACCTTGCCCTCGTTCATAAAGGGAACGACTACCGGGCAGACGCTGGGGCCGAAGCTGGATTTCAGGCCCTCCAGCACTTTATAGAAATCCGCGTGCTCCGTGTCCAGCTTGGAGACGAAGAAGATGCAGGATTTTCCGTTTTTCACCGCCATTTTGTAGGCCTTCTCCGCCCCTACCGAAACACCGGAACGGCCGGAGACGGTGATAAGTACGCTTTCCGCCGCCATAACGCCCTCGTAAAGGCCCGCCTCAAAGTCGAACATTCCGGGGGTGTCCAGCAGGTTGATCTTGGCGCTGCCCCAGTTAAAGGGAATGACCGCCGAGGATACCGACACCTTGCGCTTGATTTCCTCCGGGTCAAAGTCGCTGACGGTGTTTCCGTCCGTCACCTTGCCCAGGCGGTCTATGGCGTTGGCTTTGAATAACAGGGCCTCACACAGCGAGGTTTTCCCCGCTCCGTTATGGCCCGCAACTGCAACGTTTCTGATTTTACCCGCTAAATACTGTCTCATGGCTTTTCTCTCCTTTTACTGGCGATAGGACGCTTGCGCCTGCCGCTGTCATATTTTATGAAATTTTCGGCCGGCTTCCTCCCGCCGATGTGCCTGCCCTGCTGCCAACTCTCAACAATCATAAAAACATTTCATTGTCCGAAGCTGCCCCGGCGGCTTACGAAGAGCAATTTATGCCGTATACTATGATTTTCTACAGATTTTGGCAATTTAGACATAAAGCAACCTTTGGCACTTTTTCAATATAGTGTAATTATACAGAGAAACTCCATTAGAATCAAGTGGTTGACTGTAAAAAAGTTGTGTACAAAGTGAGAAAAGATAGATAATGTATTGTGGATTTTGCTTAAATTGACGAAAAATAAATGTTTTTACGGCGTCTTTGAGGGCGATTTCTATTCAATGATCAAATAACGGCGCAAAAACAAACCGCAAACCCTGAAACAGGTTTTGCGGTCCGGCAGTTGCTTTTTTCATTTCAGCGTATTCCGAAGGTTCAGGAGGCCTTACGGCTGCCCCGCTTCAGGTCCCTGATATTGCGCATCGCGTACAGGACAAAGGAAATGCCGACCATAACCGTACACGCCGCAACGGAAACAATCGATACGGCAGAGGGAATTTCCGGCCAGAAAATATGAAGAATCATCATGGCGAACAGCAGGCCGGTGGCCGCCTTTCCGTGCCAGTCCGCTCCGGGCACGTTCCCGGTCCTGCGGATTACCATAACGCCCGCCACACCCATGTAGATTTCCTTAACCGTCATCAGCAGCAGCGGAATGAGCATCAGTGAAAAGCGGGAAATCAGGCAGAGCAGCATAGCGCCCTGAGTGAGCTTATCCGCAACAGGGTCCAGGGCCTTTCCCACGTCGCTGATCATATGAAAACGCCTGGCAATCAGCCCATCGGCCACATCCGTTATTCCGGAGAGGATCAGGACGATGCCGGTCCAAAGCTCGTTTTTCCGGACGCAGTACAACCAGATGAAGACAGGTATCAGGCAGATGCGGAAAAAGGAGAGGAGATTCGGTATGGTGAGGATTTTTGTTTTGTACGTTTCTGCATGGTTCGGAGTCTGTTTCATGGTTCCCTTCCCGAAAACCCATTTCGCCGTCTCCCGGCACACCGTAAGCGAAATAGGTTCTATGTTGTTTTTTCCATCGCGGCGGCAGACCGCTGAATGTTTCTTGTTTTTGGGTGCTGTCCCAGCTTTTTCATTATATCCCCCGCCGGTGGGAACGTCAAGGCTTTTTGCCGGTGTTTACGTTTTATTTACGTTCCTTTCACATAAGGGAATCCTTCAACTATGATTCAGTGCGGCTTCACGTTTCCTTCACAATTTTGTGAAAAAAAAGTGTATAATGAGTATATCATGTTTTCACAGAACCGGCGGATGCTTCAAGGTCCGCTTTTTAAGAAACGGGAAAGGATGTGGGTTTTTTGTACCGCCTGTTGGTTGTAGACGATGAGGCCGGGATTCGTGAGGTTATCAAAAAATACGCTGTCTTTGAGGGCTATGAGGTGGAGGAGGCCGCCGACGGCATGGAGGTCATCCAAATCTGCAAGGAAAAAACCTTTGACCTGATCATCATGGACATCATGATGCCGGAGCTGGACGGCTTTTCCGCCTGCCGGGAGATACGCCGCTTCTCCAATACGCCGGTGATTATGCTCTCGGCCCGCGGCGAGGAGTACGACAAGATTCATGGCTTTGAACTGGGGATAGACGATTACGTCGTCAAGCCCTTCTCCCCCAAGGAGCTGATGATGCGGGTCGCGGCAGTTATCAAGCGCAGCAAGGCGCGGGAATCCCAGCCCTCCCAGCCCCAGAAGGAGATCCTGACCTTTGAGGGACTGAAGGTAGACTTTACCGGCCGACTGGTATATGTGGACGGGCAGAAGGTGGATATGTCCCCCAAAGAATACGACCTGTTCTTCTACCTGGTGAAGAACAGGGGAATTGCCCTGACGCGGGAAAAGCTCATCAGCGACGTGTGGGGCTATGACTTTTTCGGCGACGACCGGACGCTGGACACCCACATCAAGCTGCTGCGCAAAAGCCTGGGGGAGTACAGCAAATTTATCGTGACTCTGCGGGGAGTGGGATATCGCTTTGAAGATTGATCACCGGAACTTCGGACGTAAAATCAGCATCAAGTGGAAGCTGTTCGGATGGCTGGCGCTGTTCTGCGGAATCCTTCTGGGTCTGCTGTGGACCTTTCAGGTGGCGTTTTTGGACAGCTTTTACAGGGGCATCAAGCGGCGGGAGCTCAGGTCCTCCGGCGAAACCATTGTGCGCAATATCGACAGTGAGGATTTAAGCGAGCTTGTGAGCCGCATTGTCTTTCAGCACAATGTAAGCGTGCGCATCGCCAACGAAAACGGGGGAGATATCCTCAGCGAAAGCCGAGATATCGGCAAATTCTGGTCACTGCCGCCGGAGGATATGCAGGTGTTCTATCAGAGAGCCCAGGAGAATGACGGCGTTTTGTTTGAAACCTTTTCCAAAGAATCCTTTAAATTCGCCAGCCAAGATATCCAGCGCCGGACCGGCGGGAAGGTTCCCCCGCAAACTGAGTTCATGAGCGAAACCATGATTTATGTCCGCCTGGTGGAGCGGAAGGACGGCTCCAATGTTATGGTAATGGTCCACTCCACCATAACGCCCATCAATGCTACGGTAGAAACCCTTCGGGTACAGCTGATGTACATCACCCTTATCATGCTGGCCCTTTCCCTGACGCTGGCATTCCTAATCTCCCGCAAAATATCCCGTCCTATCATACAGATTAATCAAACTGCAAAGCTTTTGGCGAACGGTGATTACGACGTACACTTTGCTGGACATGATTTTCTGGAAATCAGCGAACTGAGCAATACCCTCAACTACGCGGCGGTGGAGCTCTCCAAGGTGGAGGCCCTGCGCCGGGAGCTTATCGCCAACATCTCCCATGACCTGCGCACCCCCCTGACTATGATCACCGGCTATGCCGAGGTGATGCGGGACCTTCCCGGAGAAAATACCCCGGAAAACGTGCAGATTATCATCGACGAGGCCAAGCGGCTGACCACCCTGGTCAACGATATCCTGGACCTTTCCAAGCTCCAGTCCGGGGTGCAGTCCCTCACTCCGTCGGTCTTCAACCTGACCGGCAACATCCGCGAAATCATCGGCCGGTATTCCAAGCTGATGGAGCAGAACGGCTATAAGATTAAGTTTATCTGCGGCGGGGATGTGTTTGTCAACGCCGACCAGGTGAAGATCAATCAGGTGGTCTACAACCTCATCAACAACGCCGTCAACTACACCGGCCCGGACAAACAGGTGACGGTCTGCCAGAATGCCTATGACAGCAAGGTGAAGATTGAGGTCATCGACTCCGGCGAGGGGATACCGGAGGAGCAGCTTCCCTATATCTGGAACCGCTATTACAAGGTGGACAAAAAGCACAAGCGGGCCGCCGTGGGGACAGGGCTGGGGCTGTCCATCGTGAAGACCATTCTGGATATGCACCATGCCAATTATTCGGTAATCAGTTCCGTCGGCCAGGGAAGCATCTTCTGGTTTGAACTGGATACGGTGCAGCCCCAGAATCTGATTCCCGATGAGACAAGGGGATAGCGCGCAATCCTTGCGTGCTATCCTCTTTTTAAGCTTGTATGGGGCCCGCCAAATCTCCCCTTGCGTTAGAACCCGTTAAATGGTAAAATGTAGAGGCCAAAAGCTGCGCATGTGAGCAGAAATCAAAGGAGCGCGCAGGGCGTTCGCTGTCCGGCGCCATCAAAATCATAAGGAGAATCAACACAAAATGGATATCATAAAGGCATTGTCTCAGGAATTTTCTCAGCCCCAGGATAAGGTTGCCGCCACGGTGGAGCTTATCGACCAGGGCTGTACCATCCCCTTTATCGCCCGCTACCGCAAGGAAATTACCGGCTCCATGGACGACCAGCTGCTGCGGGGCCTGTCCGAGCGGCTGGACTACCTGCGGGGGTTGGATAAGCGCCGGGAGGAGATATCCGCCCAGATTGCCCAGCAGGAAAAGCTGACCCCGGAGCTGGAACAGGAAATCCAGCGGGCGGAAACTCTCGCCGCCCTGGAGGACATCTACCGGCCCTTCCGTCCTAAGCGCCGGACGCGGGCCTCCACCGCCAGGGAGCAGGGGCTGGAGCCCCTGGCACAGCTTGTCTCCGGTTTTTCCATGACCCGTGAAGGGCTGTTAAAGGAGGCGGAAAACTTCGTCAGCGCAGAAAAGGGAGTGGAGACCCCGGAAGCCGCCCTGGCCGGGGCGGAGGACATTGTCGCCGAGGATATCTCCGACCGGGCGGACCTGCGGGGAATCCTGCGGAGCTTTTACGAGAAAAACGGGAAGATAGTCACCAAAGAGGCGGCCCAGAAGAAAGCCGCCAAGGCGGAGCCCAAAAAGGAAAACGTATACGAAATCTATTATGACTTCTCCGAGGCCGCGGCCAAAATCCCCGGACACCGCATTTTGGCAATCGACCGGGGAGAGCGGGAGGGCTTCCTCAAGGTGACGGTGGAGGTGGACCGCCAGTGGGCGGTGGGGCTCATCTGCGGACAGCTTATCCCGCCCAAAACACCCTTGGAGCTTTCCGAGGCATTCCGGGAGGCGGCGGAGGACGCCTATGACCGGCTGATCCACCCCTCCCTGGAGCGGGAGCTCAGAAACGCGCTGACCGGCAAGGCCGCACAGCAGGCCATCCATGTCTTTGCCCTGAATCTGCGCCAGCTGCTGATGCAGCCCCCTGTCAAGGGGAAGGTGACACTGGGGCTGGACCCCGCCTACCGCACCGGCTGCAAAATCGCCATAGTGGACGAGACCGGCCGGGTACTGGAGACTGCCGTGGTCTATCCCACGCCGCCCCAAAAGCGGGTGGAGGAGGCCAAGCGGGTGCTCTCCGGACTGATGCGGAAATACCAGGTGACGGCCATTGCCATCGGCAACGGCACCGCCTCCAGGGAATCGGAGCAGTTTGTGGCGGAGCTGCTACGGGAATCCGGCGTTCCGGCGGCCTACATGGTGGTCAGCGAGGCGGGGGCGTCGGTCTATTCCGCCTCCAAGCTGGCGGCGGAGGAGTTCCCCGACTACGACGTTTCCCTGAGAAGCGCGGTTTCCATTGCCCGCCGCCTCCAGGACCCCTTGGCAGAGCTGGTAAAGATCGACCCCAAGGCCATCGGGGTGGGGCAGTACCAGCACGATATGCCCAAGGCGGACCTGGACGAGGCGCTTTCCGGCGTGGTGGAGGACTGCGTCAACGCCGTGGGGGTGGACCTGAACACCGCCTCCCATTCCCTCCTCTCCCACATTGCGGGCATCAGCCCGTCGGTGGCCAAGAATATCATCGCCTACCGGGAGGAAAACGGCGCGTTCCACTCCCGGAAGGAGCTTTTAAAGGTCAACAAGCTGGGCAAAAAGGCCTTTGAACAGTGTGCCGGGTTCCTTCGCGTGGCCGAAAGCAGCCAGCTTTTGGACAACACCGCCGTCCACCCAGAGAGCTATCAGGCGGCGGAAAAGCTGCTGGAGACCTGCGGCTATGACCTGAAAAACCCCGATCTCCGGAAAAAGGACGCCCTGGCCGGGCTGGAGCGCCAGGCAAAGGCCAGGGGGTATGAAAGCCTCTCCGAAAGCCTGGGAATCGGGGTTCCGACCCTGACCGACATCATCGCGGAGCTCTCCAAGCCCGGACGGGACCCCCGCGACCAGCTTCCCCCGCCCCTGCTGCGCACCGACGTGATGGAACTGTCCCAGCTTAAAGAGGGGATGGAGCTGACCGGCACGGTTCGCAATGTGGTGGACTTCGGGGCGTTTGTGGATATCGGCGTACACGAGGACGGGCTGGTCCATATCTCCCAGATTTGCGGCCGGTACATCCGCCACCCCTCCGAGGCGGTAAAGGTGGGGGATGTGGTAAAGGTCAAGGTCCTCTCGGTGGATACCAAGAAAAAGCGCATCTCCCTGACCATGCGGGATGTATCCGGCGCGCAGCCCTCCCGCTGATTTCCGCTGAAAGGAGGGGGTCCTTTGGAGTCCATGAAACGGGTCAGCCCGCTGGCCATGTCGGTCTGGCAGCTTCGGCTTATTTTCTTTATGTTCATTCCGGCCTTTCTGCTGTTCTTCTTTTATTACCCCCAGTCCCTTGTCTGGAAGCTGTGTGTGATAGCCGCCGGGGCAGGGTTCGCGTTCGTCTCCCTCCTGTGGCTGCCGGTGAAATACCTCAAGCTGTCCTACCGACTGGACGGGAACACCCTTTACATCCGGTGGGGCGTCGTCTACACCCGGTTCAGCGCTACCTTTTTGGAGAACATCCAGTATGTTTCCGTGTCGGCGACGCCGCTTCAGAGGATTTTTCACCTGTGCAGCGTCAACTTTATTCTGGCTGGTGGGAGGATGTCTATCCCTTGCATCTCCGCTGGGGAAGGGGAGATGCTGCGGGTTTGGGGGAGCGCCAATGCCGGCGGCGGGAAAAAGGCGCTGCCTTAACAGATTGATTCCAGAAAATAGGCCAAAGGGCCAGAAAGGAGGCTGCCATGTTCAAACGCCGTCCCCATTTTATCAGCATCCTATCCAATATCGGACGCTTCTTGATCCTGTTGGTTATCCCCCTGATTCGCGGTCTGCTTGTCTCCCTGCGGGGCGGCTTCCAGTTCTGGCTGGCCAGCGCGTGGATGGATATCGCCGTGGTGGTTCTTATTGCCGCAATGGGATTCGCGGAATGGTTCTGTATGGGCTATTGTATTGACGGTGGATGTCTTTTGTTTTGGCAGGGCATCCTGTTCCGCCGGGTCCGCAGAATCCCCCTGGATAAAATCTCCTGGGCCTCCATCGTCCGGCCCTGGTACCTGCGCCCCCTGCGCGCCGTGGAGTTTCGGGCCGATACCCCCGGAGGAAGCCAGAACGAATCCGACTTTACCATGCTGCTGTACAAATCCGACGCGGAATACATCTTCACGGTCCTGGACCGCCTGCTCCCCAGCCTCAAGGCCCCACCCTTCGCCCCCAGGGAGTACCGGCCCAGGGGCTTTTACGTCATCATCTTATCGGCGCTGACCTCCAACTCCCTGGCGGGGATACTGCTGGCCTCCGCTGCCATCTCCCGTATCGGCGACCTGATGGGCAAGGAGTTCTCGGAGCGTATCTACGGCACCCTGGAACAGTTGGCCCGTCTGGCGGCCTTCGGGGTTCCCCCCGCCGCGGCGGCGCTGGCCTATCTGCTGCTGGGGGGATGGGCGCTGGCTTTCCTGGCCAACCTGCTGCGGAACAAAAATCTGTTTGTGGTCCGCCGGGCCAACAGCCTTTTTATCCGAGGCGGGCTCTTTACCCAGCGCAGCTATACTTTGGACCTTTCCCAAGTCAATTACCTGGACATCCGTCAATCAGTTTCCACCAAGGCACTGCAGATGCAGTCCGCTTTTCTCCACACGGCGGGGTATGGAAAAAACAAGGAGGACGTTTCCGCCCTCATCCCTGCGGCCCACAACCGGGACGCCCAGCGCACCCTACAGATGCTCGCGCCGGAGCTGGTCCCCTCCCCCCGGTCGATACAGCCCAATTTCGGGGCAATCATGAAGTTCCTGCTGGACGCGGTGTGGTGCTGCATCCTGGTCCCGGCGGCCTCCTGGCTGCTATGCCGGCTGGTGCCGGACTGGGAACAGGTGATACGGTACATCGGCCTTATCGCCATGGTTCCGGCGCTGTGGTTTTTGACGGTGCGGATACTGGACTTTAGGACCTCCGGCCTTTCCAGGGATGGGGACACCTTTACCCTGAGGTATTCCCAGTTTTTCTATCTCCACACGGTGGTAATCCCCAAGGAGCGGATTGTGGAAATCTGCCTGCGGCAGTCGGTTCTGCAATGGGGGGACCAGAAGTGCGACGTGCTCATCTACTCCCGATGTGAGGGGCGAACCCGCCACCACCTGAAAAACCTGGACCGGAAGGAATGCGCCCTGCTGTTCGACCTCCCCGGATACGTTCCCACACCCAAGAAAAATTTCTTTGCCCTGCTGAAACGGAGAAAGGATGAATCCAAATGAATCGATACCGGTATCTTCTCTTTGACGCGGACGAAACCCTCTTTGACTTCCCCCAATCGGAGCGGCTGGCCATTGTCAAGACCCTGGGGGATTACGGCTTTCCCTGTGGGGAGGAGATGATTTCCCTTTATTCGGGGATCAACCATGCCTTATGGCAGAAGTTCAACCTGGGGGAGATACCCAGGGAGCAGATACGGAAGGAGCGGTTCACCAAGTTATTAGAGGCCATAGGAGGGGACCCGGCCCTGGGGCCGGAGATGGACCGGCACTATGCCGCATCCCTGGGGGGCTTTGGGGTGCTGTATCCAGGTGCGCTGGAACTTTGCCGCTGGCTTGCGCCACATTACGAAATGGCGATTGTCACCAATGGTTTTTCCCTTTCCCAGCACGGGCGGTTTGACCGTTCTCCGGTGCGGGAGTACATTCCGTACCTGTTCATATCGGAGGAGCTGGGGTGCCAGAAGCCCCAGAAGCTGTTTTTCGACAAGGTGCTGGAGGCCATGGGGATTACAGAGCGGGAGAAGGTACTGGTGATAGGGGACTCCCTCAATTCCGACATTCAGGGGGGAAAGAACGCGGGACTGGACACCTGCTGGTACAATCCGGAGGGAGGGGAGAGCGGGCTGCCGGATTACACGGTCCGCAGCTATGAGGAGCTCATGGAACTTTTATTGTAGACAAAAAAGTGATCGGGTTGTTGTTCCCGATCACTTTTGCATTTTTAGGCCGTTGTATTCAGCGTCGGCTTTGCATCCGCCTGTTCCTGCTCCTTTATAAACTCGCGGGCGGCATCGAATGCCTTTTGGTATACCAAATTTGTATGCTCAATGAACATTGCCTCTCCCACTGTCTTGTGGGGAATCCAGCCACCGGCCCCTGGCGGCGCGCTGAAGGAGAGTATTTCATTGCCGTTCTGGTCGTGGACAAGCATGTAGCCGGGGTCTACCACCGTTACCTCGGCGTCGCCGATGGAAAATTTGACGGGAAACGTGGTTTCATTCCCTTTGGGAGAAACCTGTATAAACAACTTGCTGGAATCCTCCGGCTTTTTGCCGTCAAAAACATATTTGATGACCGTTTGGAAAAAGTCCATTGGGTCATCCTCGGCAAACGCCGCGTCGGCCATCCGCTTTGCCTTTGCTATGGACATCTGCTCGGCCAGCGGTGAAAGGACAGCCATGATTTCGGAACGGCTTGGGGACTGGGGAGAGATATTTTCCTCCATGTAGGCGTCGCGGAGCAAAAGATAATTGCAGGAATCTGAGTTGGGGTTCAGCGCATTTTCCACTGCCATTTTTTGAATTTCCTCAAAGAGCCGGTCCAGCGGGGTCAATGGTTGCTTGATTTCGGAAACGTCAGTGGTTCTTCTGGACGATACGGTGACCGGGCTGGAGCTTATTGCGGAGGCGGCTTGCAGCCGGTGTTTGTAGGCGCTCAGATATGGCAGATTGTTGATGTTCATCCCTTTTTTCCTCCTTGAATTGGGTTTGGTAAAGTCCCTTTACTCTATTTATCGGCAGTTTAATGGGAAAATAAATGATAAAGCTTAATTTTGCAGCGCAGAAACCTCCTGCTCATCCCAAATCAATGTAATTTTTTCCACCAGCTCCCCATCTTGATATCCGTCCACGAATATCCCATGATGAATTGTGGGCAGAACGGTCTCAAAGGGAAAATGGGAAAGCTCTATATACAGGTCAGTGGAGATTCCCTCCCGAAAGGACTTGGAAAAGGTGCGGTCCAGCGCAAAATAGGCGGTTCCGCTGTCATCGGTATAGCGGCCGTCGTTCCGGGAATAGTAGCCGATCTGTTCCGCTGTCTTTGGCCGGTTGTCATCCACGCTTACAAAACAATTTGAAACGGGCTGGCGCTCGGAATCCAGAACCACCACAGAAAAATATCCCTCCCGTGACTTGGCGGCTTCCTCCTGAGATGGTCCCTCCCAGACAACGGAAAGGGCGTTTTCCTCGGTTAAAGCGGTGTAGTCAACCGTTATCTTCTGGACATAAGGCTGCTCCGATTCTGTGTTTACCAGATACATTTCGTATTCCTTGGAGCGGAACATCTCCGGGTCCGGACCCATTTGAATATCATTTTTGGAAGAAAATGTCCCGGTTCTCCACTGTGTAACAGGAAGAAGGCCGTTTTTCATTGAAAGTCCGCTGAACAGCAGTGGATTGTCCCAGCCGATTGTCTGCTGATTGGTCAAGGTTTCAAGCTCCGCATTGGTACAGCATTTAATATTGGCCATCGGATTTCCCTCCGGGTCTGTGACATACAAAAACCGAACAGAATTATCCGGTAAGAAAGAAAATGTTTCCTCCGGGAATGCCTGCCGGTAGCTTTCGGCGGGTTGCTCCAGGTGGAGGTCGTTTAAGGATTTTATTTCATCCTGTTGGCCGGAGGCGGGGACGGGTTCTGATACTTCCGGAAGCTGTTCTGTGGTGCAGGCTGTCATAGACAAAAGAAGAAGTATAGTTACGAACGGAAAAAGGCGATTCATTTTTGTACCTCTATATTGCTATTATTTTGCTACCATTGTGATTGAAAAAATTCATAGGCTTCCATAGATTCTTTATAAAACTCTTCACCAGGCTCAAGAATATCTATTCGATAGCAAATATGATATGTCGGGGGATATGATGCACTCATCAAACCTGCCATTTCAAGATGCAGAATATCGCCAACAGCTATCTCTTTTGTGATTTGATATATCCATAAAATAGTGTTTTGATTTTGTTCCCTTATGCCTTATCAATCCACTATTATCTAATCCTTCTACGCAACACTTTTTTCAAAATATTCCACACAAAGAATCCCAATACGATTCCAATAAAATATGAAATCCAGTTGTCAATATCCAGTGGAATGATAAACCAACCGGATGTAAATATTGCCAGTAATTCCATAAACAGTGAAATGCCAAACATAACATAAAAATAACAAAAATTTCTCTTGTGTAAATACAAAACACTTTCCACAATCATACCTATAAAACCGAAGAACACTATTTTTATCAGATATCTTAGTAAAAATCTGATATCACTGTTTCTTAACTCATAAATTGGAATTAAATTCACAGAATAGGGTTTCCCGTGAAATCCAAATCTATATATTCCCATGATTCGTTTGTGATTATAAGCAAGAAGAAGTAATAAAACAAATATATCAAGAACTATTGTAAAGATTTGTTTTTTGAGTATTGATTTTTTCATAATACATATCCTTTAATGAATTTGAAAAACTTTATTTCTAAGGTTAAACAATAAATTTTTAAACGATACAAATTGGCCATAGAACTAATATCTTGTCTATGGCCAATTTGTATTAGATCAGTAAATCGTCTATATCAGAGGATTATTCGCCAGGAGAAACTTTAATCCGTCCTTCAACCGTACATGAATCGTTAGCTTTACCAACAAGAAAGGAAATTTTATCAGTAGGCTTTATTCCTGTAAAAGTTAATTTAGCATATCCATCTTTACAATGATAAGTAGTTGTAGGTAGACCATATTTGTTCACCAAGCTGACATGGAAAACACCACTATTGGTAACGTGGGGAGAATCTTCAACAGAAACAGTGGTAGTGTAGCTACTGTAACCTATAAAACGATAATTGGTATACACGCTATATTTCATTTCAAAATCACCAATATAATCTCCGTCCGGACCAATCCCATACTGAACTAGAACTTGCAGGACCGGAACCATAAGGCGTTGCGGCATAAGCATATTCACTTGGATTATTGCCAAGCCCATACTCTGGTATGTTGCAATTCTGTTCTCCACAATGTTCACTCTGATAAACATTCACATCAATAAATATTTCGTCTCCAACAGCGTAAACACCTTCTTCTAACTTGACAATTTCCTCTTCTATACTAGCAGCCCGTAATTCTGCTTCATGGGGTATTGGTGAAGCTGCAAAGACCGGAACCCCAGAAAAACAGATAACAATAGCGGCAAGGATGGCGGACAAAATTTTTTTCATATTATTACTCCTTTGTTTTTCGATTGCAGTCACTAGAGAAAATCTAGGGACTATCATATCGAAAATTAAATTTTTTTCCCTTTGTGCGCACATTTGGGAAATTCCTAGGGAAAAACCCCTATGCCTATAAATAACAACCGACCCGCCAAAATGTGACGAAAATATTTTTTAAAAAATTTCTGCGAAAAAACGTCACATTTTTCCTTCTCAACTGTTATTATTAGGGAAAGGAGGTGAAAAGCAGCATGAGAGATGCAAAGGAGCAGACATTTCAGGCTGTGAGCCAGGGACGGAAAGAGCTGGTTGAGCAGATATACCTGAAGTACTATGAAAAACTGGTCTGGTACTCTTCCAGGATAACCAGAAATACCGACGAGTCCGAGGGAATTGTAACAGAAGCCCTGATTCAGTTCATGGACAAAGCGCCGGAGCTGAAAGAGGAGACTGTGAAAGAGGCTATGGGCTATGTGTGCGTCACCGTCCGGAACCTCAGCCTGAACTGGGCTGCATCCAATCACTTCCGGAGGCATCTCTCACTGGATGATGAAACGGAGAGCATCCCTTCTCTTTTCAATATACTCTCTGACCCCCATCAGGATATAGAGGAGAAAGCGGAAAAACGGGAAAAATATTCGCGGCTTTACAGCGAAATGAACCGGCTGACACCAAAACAGCAGAAATGTATCCGCTTGCATTACATAAACGGCCTTAGCTATGACGAGGTTGCCCGGATAATGGGTTTATCCGGCGAGGCTGTCAGGGCGCTGGGGAGCAGAGCAGTCAAAAAGCTGCGTTCCCTTATGGAATAACGGCTTTAGAATGTTACGAGCGTATCAATGAGGAGGGAAAATCTATGCCGAACCATCCCAGAACAAAAATCCCGGAAACATGGACCCCGGAGGAGGAACAGGCGTACCGGGAATTCCTGGAAGCCTGCAAAACCTTTCCCAAAGAGGGCCTGCTCACGCGGGAGGAGCTGGACCAGGCCCACAGGCGGATTTTTGGCGAACCCATGCCGCAGCCTTTGCGGCGCGCAAAAAGATTTTGGGCGATTGCCGCTGCCGCCGTGGCTATTGCGGCCAGCATGGTGACGGTTTCCGCCTTTCAGAACCAGCTCCGCAGGTTCTTTCTCCGCGAAACCCCAATCGCCACCGACGTGGCGGTGATCCCCCCGGACGATGGGGAGAACAGCGAAACCATCTCGTATTACTGGGACGCGGCTTATGTCCCGGAGGGGTATGTTTTGGATTATACGGATATTTCTGATTTAGATACTCTATTGGTATACAAAAATGGAGATAATGAGTATTTTCAGATTTCAACGATGTCTTTAAATGGAACACCATCCATTGATACAGAAGATTTCATAAAGCAAGAAATAGAAATCGGAGATGGTTCAGGATATCTGTATACCACTTTGGATGACTCCAACATCAGATTACTCCTTTTATATGAGGATTGCGTTCTTTTCATTGAAGGTAAAGTATCTCAAAAAGAAGTCTTAAAAATAGCTGAAACCCTTTATAAGGTAAGTTTAGCATAAATCAGGAGGAAATACAATGAAAATCAAAAAAATTTTGGCTTCTATCTTGGCTCTGACAACGATAATATGTGCAAGCAATACTGTATTGGCCGTTGAGAATACAAATACAGAAATTGCTTCTGAAAATAAAAGTAATTCAGTATTAAGATATGCTTATATAACAAGCATCCGTCCTACAATGTCTTCATCGGGTAGTATTAAAGTAACCCTTACGCTTGGTGAAGACCTCGACTATTCCTTAACCCTTGAGCTTCAGGAATATGACGGCACATGGGATTCCATTGACAGTTGGTCGCAAGATGGAACAGGAAGAGGCTCCATTTCCGAAACCTGCTCCCTGGAAAGCGGAAAGAAATACCGCGCCAAGGCAACCGTCGAAGTCTATGACGGCAGTGGCAGAATGGTGGAAAGCACCACCAAGTATTCCACCAGCGTAACCGCCCGTTAATTTTCCGCCAATTCCTTCCTTAAAATGGGGGCTGTAAAAAAAGAGGCCTCTGAAAACAAATGCAGCGCTCTCCAAAAAAGAGAGCGCTGCATTTGTTTTTGTGATATGATTAAACTGCAATGAAAAACCAATCACAAGAATATTATA
>Ga0073906_1002666_pt1 | contig 22653 bp, 20 predicted proteins | sample Inofromicrocosms_FD_65485 | JGI IMG/M metagenome (GOLD analysis project Ga0073906, IMG submission 65485) | Mouse cecum microbial communities from Vienna, Austria - Inoculum for glucosamine and mucus D2O microcosms | ecosystem: Host-associated > Mammals > Digestive system > Large intestine >...
CCGCCCAGGCGCTGGCCCACTTTGTGGCGGTGCAGATCGCCCGGATCGTGATTTTCGCCGTCGCTTTCTTCGCGGTGCTCATTGCCTGGCTCTTCCTCAGCCACGCCCTGGACCTGGTGGCAAAGCTGCCGGTGCTCAGCACCGTCAACGCCTGGGGCGGCGGGGCGGTGGGCCTTGTCAAGGGCGCGCTGATTGTGTATATCGCTGTCTGGCTCCTCCGGGGCAGCTACATCCCCCCGGCGGCCATAGAGGGCTCTTACCTGCTGAAATTCTTTGCCTCTGCCATTCCGCTGTCATTTTTCCTCTAAACCCTGTATTTCTCAGGGGATGTGTTCATAGCCAGTTCATAATTTGGGTGTACTATTTCCCCAAACATGAACTTTTCCTGAAAGGAGCGTATTTATTATGCAGCCTACCATGTGCAGCCGTTGCGGCAAAAATGTGGCGGTGATCTTTATTACCAAAATCGAGGGGGGCACCTCTAAAAATGAGGGGCTGTGTCTCAAGTGCGCCCGGGAGATGGGCATCAAGCCCATTGACGACATGATGAAAAAAATGGGCATCAGCGACGAGGACCTGGACAACCTCACCTCCGAGATGATGTCCGCCTTTGGCGGCGCCGAGGGCCTGGAGGGGATGATGTCTCCCGCCAAGGACGAGGACGACGAGGAGGACGACGGCCGCACCGCCACGTTCCCCTTCCTCAACCAGCTCTTCGGCGGCGGGTCCTCTTCCTCCCCCTCCCCCAGCTCCGGAGAGGGACCCACGCCTCCCCCCAGCCGGGGCGAAAAGGGACAGGCCAAGCCCACCAAACGGAAATTTTTAGACAGCTACTGCATCTCTCTGACCCAGAGAGCCCAGGAGGGCAAGCTGGACCAGCTCATCGGCCGGGAACGGGAGCTGGAGCGTGTGGTACAGATCCTCAACCGCCGGCAGAAGAACAACCCCTGTCTCATTGGCGAGCCCGGCGTGGGCAAGACGGCCATCGCCGAGGGTCTTGCTCAGCGTATCGCCAACCGGGACGTCCCCTACAAGCTGCTGGATAAGGAGGTCTATCTGCTGGACCTCACCGCCCTGGTGGCGGGCACCCAGTTCCGGGGCCAGTTTGAAAGCCGGATGAAGGGCCTCATTGAGGAGATCAAAAAGCTGGGCAACATCATTCTGGTCATCGACGAGGTTCACACCATCGTGGGCGCCGGCGACGCCGAGGGCTCCATGAACGCTGCCAACATTCTCAAGCCCGCCCTCAGCCGGGGGGAGCTCCAAGTGATCGGCGCCACCACCCTCAACGAGTACCGTAAGCACATTGAGAAGGACACCGCTCTGGAGCGGCGGTTTCAGCCTGTCATCGTGGAGGAGCCCTCCATCGAGGACAGTGTAAGGGTGATCGAGGGCATCGCTCCCTACTACGAGTCCTTCCACCAGGTGGAGGTCTCCCCCGCCATGTGCCGCCTGGCCGTCACCATGAGCGAGCGGTATATCACCGATCGCTACCTCCCCGACAAGGCTATCGACCTGATTGACGAGGCCTGTTCCAACGTAAACCTCCACAACAAGGCCCTGGCCCGCCTCAACGCGGTGGACAAGGAGCTGGCCGACCTGGCCAAGGAGAAGGAGGTCATGATGGCCGCCGCCACCGAGGACTCCTACAAGCGGCTGGCCGACATTAAGAGTATGGAGCTGCGGCTGGAGGAGGAAAAGACAGGGCTGGAAAACGAGGCCCATCCCACCCTGACCGAGGAGCACCTGGCCAATGTCATTGAGCTGTGGACCAATATCCCCGCCAGCCGTATTCAGGAGCAGGAGTTCCAGCGGTTGGCCAAGCTGGAGCAGCGGCTGGAGGAGCATGTCATCGGCCAGGATGAGGCTGTGAAGGCCGTCTCCGCCGCCATCCGCCGGGGACGGGTGGGCATCTCCCCCAAGCGCAAACCGGTCTCCTTCATCTTTGTGGGCTCCACCGGCGTAGGAAAGACCGAGCTGGTAAAGCAGCTGGCCGCCGACCTGTTCGACACCCCCGAGTCCCTGATCCGGCTGGATATGTCCGAGTTTATGGAGAAGCACGCCGTCTCCCGGATCATCGGCTCCCCCCCGGGCTATGTGGGCTACGACGAGGCGGGCCAGCTCACCGAGAAGATTCGGCGGAAACCCTACTCTGTGGTCCTCTTCGATGAGATTGAGAAGGCCCACCCCGACGTGCTGAATATCCTCCTCCAGGTGTTGGACGACGGCCGCATCACTGACGCCCACGGCCGGACGGTAAATTTTGAGAACACTGTGATCGTTATGACCACCAACGCGGGGAGCAGCACCAAGGTGGGCTCGGTGGGCTTCGGCCGCACCGCAAACGAACAGGGTAAGGACCGGGCCATGAAGGCCCTGAACGACTTCCTCCGCCCCGAGTTTATCAACCGTGTAGATGAGATCGTCTACTTCAACCAGCTGTCCGAAGACAACTTCAAGGGCATTGCGGTACTCATGCTCAAGGAGCTGGTGGGCACCCTCAAGGAAAAGGAGATTAATTTTACCTGGGATGACACCCTTCTGGATTACCTGGTGAAAAAATCCTACTCCGCCACCTATGGTGCCCGGAACCTCCGCCGCCTCATTCAGAAAGAGCTGGAGGACGCCATTGCCGTCCGGCTTATCGAGGGCTGGCAAAGCCCGGTGTCCCAGCTGAAAGCCGTCTCCGACGGGGAAAAGCTGGAGCTGCTGACGATGTAAAGGCAAAATTTGGCCCGCCCTTCATTGGGCGGGCCTCGCACTTTCTTTCTGGGCTACAGCAGTTACATGCTCCTCGCCGCACGCCAGCCCATGGCCTTGCCGAACAGGAAGGTATAGCAGATCGCCCCGCAGGTGTCCCGGTCTGCCACATCACACAGGGCCAGAATATCGCTCAGGCCAATCTGATATCCCTTCTCCGCTCTCTCGTCCATCTCTGTCTCCTTGATATACCGTTTGACTTCTTTAAGTATAGGCTCCATTTTAAAAAACCTCCTTGATTTTCACCAAGAGGTGTGGCATAATCAGATTTACCAGACCTCCGGGTGTGGGTATTATAGAGTGTTGGTTGCTTCCTACGGCGGGCCAGCACTCTATTTTTCTTGGGCTAAAACCAGTTCAATCCCCTCCCGCACAACTTCTGTCCTTGTCTTGTTATGTTTTTTGCAGTATTCCTGAATTCTTCTGTCCGTCTCTGCATCGATGCGGGCTTTGAGTTCGATCCCTTTCGGATTGTCTGATTTCGGCCTTCCGGTACGTGGACTCAAATTATCACCTACTTTCTGAGCCACAATATAATTGTAGCATTTGTGGCTCAAAAAGTCAAGAAAATTCTTAAGAAACAGGGACAGCGTTAGCTGTCCCTGTTTCTTGTTGAAAAATCAACTCTCCATGTGGCGCCCCAAAAAGCCGGCAATGGACTGGGCCAGCTTGTACTCCACCTCGCCGCCGGTGAGCTTGTCAGCGGTCCCGGCAAAAATAACACAGCCCAGTACATCACCTTCAGAGAGGATAGGTGCCGCGGTACACAGGGCATACTTTTCGCTGTCGGCACACAGGGGGATGGCCTCCTCCCCCGGCTTGTACTGGTAGACCTGCCGGCCCTCCATCAGCCGCTCCATCTGAGGCGAGATCGCCTTCTCCGCCAGCTCCCGGCGGGGAACCCCTGCCACCGCAATGCAGCTGTCCCGGTCGGTGATAACCGTCACCTGTCCGGTAGTGCGGTTCAGGGTCTCGCACAGCTGGCCGGCGAAGTCCACCAGCCCGCCCATCAGGGAATACTTTTTAAAAATCACGCCGCCATCCTTGTCGGTGTATATCTCCAGGGGGTCGCCCTCACGAATACGCATGGTCCGGCGAATTTCCTTGGGGATTACTACACGGCCCAAGTCGTCAATCCGACGCACAATACCAGTTGCTTTCATATTCAAAACTCCTTTTCTCTGTTGGTCGCTATGTCTGTCTGGCAAAAGATAGTATACGCAATATTTCCTCTACAATACTGCCGGCAGTCTTGGGGATGTCTGGAAATTGCGGACATACACTGTGCGAAATACGCCCCTTATTTTTTTACAAAATTTACGAATCAGGGAACTTCTTCAAGTGAAAATACGTCTACATCAGTAAGCGAACAGCCCTTCTCACATTACAATTCAAAAGGAGTGATACAACATGAAGAAAAAATTGGCAACCCTTGCGCTGAGCAGTATATTGCTCTGTTCCCTGGGCAGCCCTACACTGGCCGCAGAAAAGACTCCATCGGCCTCCCCCGCAGCAGAACATACGGATACCCAGCTCCTGCCTGACAGCCAGCTGTACTACGGAGAGATCAAAGCGATTCTTACCGGAGAGAACGGAGCCGTCACTGGCCTGCATATGGACTCTGACCAGTCAGGCGAATACATCATGAAAATCTCTGATAAAACCTTTTGGATCGACAGCGGCAAACAGACCCCCAGTTCTCCCACCGATCTTTTGGTAGGAGAGCAAATTTACATATTTCATAGCTCTGTCTCCACTCGCTCTATGCCGCCTCAGTCCGCCGCCTACGCCATTGTGCGTAATATTCCTCAGGATACAGGCTGTGCCAAATATCACAGGGTAGAAGCGGCAGAAGAGAAGGAGGGCCAGCTTCAGATCACCACCGACAATGGTGGATTATTCCTCTATGCCGACAAGGAAACCACCCTGTCCACATATACAGGGAACAGTCCGGTAGGATTGGAGGAAATCAAACCTGGCAGCTATATCATGGCCTGGTATGATGTGGTGGCCCTGTCCTATCCCGGCCAGGCTCATCCTCAGCATATTATGCTCCTGGATCAGACTGCGGATTTTCAACCACTGACCCGTTCCGCTCTGGTTGTCCTCCTCCACACCGCCCATGGAAGCCCAGTCGTCAACTATGCTATGCATTACAGCGATGTGGACCAATCTGCCTCCTATGCAGAAGCCATTCGCTGGGCCAGCAGCGAACATCTTATCCGTGGATACAGCGACGGCCGAGTGGGGCCGGGTGACGCTGTGAGCCGGGAGCAGATGGTGGTGATTTTTTGGCGTTTGGCCGGCAGCCCTATGGTGACAACTGATCTCGACCTGAGCAACTACACCGATGAAGGAGATATTTCCAAGTTTGCCCAGCCCGCATTGGTATGGGCCAATCAGAAAGGACTATTGCCTGCTGGTAACCGTCTGGGCCCCAAAGACACCGTCTCCCTGGCTGAAGCGGAGGCGATGCTCCTGGCTCTGGGTAAATAAACATCTTCAAGACAAACGATACCCCCGGATACTTCTGTGTCCGGGGGTATCGTTTGTCTTGCTATTGCGGCTAAAGAAATTTTAACGCTATTTCTGGCTTCGCTCAGTTGCACTTGCTACACATTTTTCCTGTCTATATCCTTTATAAAAAATTCCGCCATTCGAAAATCCTGTTCGTCGTCTATATCTAAGCTGTGTGACCTTTCCATAATATAAGCATATTCCTGATCCTGTAAAATCTTTGCACTTTGTTCCATATAAGTAACTTTACGAATATAAATTGCTCCGTTTACGCGATAGTATGTATCCAAAGCCTGACGCGGCTGATCCTTGATCCGCTTTCTAAATTCCCTCATTGACATAGCCGGTGACAGCTGCAATGTCCACTGTAGAGGATGGTCCACTTCACAAACACTTGTGACTCCTTCCGCATCCTTTTCTATAAAATAATCGTATGCTTCTACAATATCACTTGCCGTCCGCAGTGGAGAGGTTGGCTGGAGGAGGCAGACCGTATCAAACATTTTACCCGCTTCATAGTACAAATTCAACACTTCACGAACAACATCCCAGCTTCCTGCCGTATCACCGCTCGTCTTGTCCGATCGTAAAAAAGGAACATTAGCTCCATACTTTTGTGCAATATCAGCATATTCCGGGCTATCCGTGCTAACCATAATCTCATCAAAAATTTTAGATCTCTGCGCCGCCACAACACTGTAAGCCAGCAGCGGAAGACCATTCAGCGATTTAATATTTTTATCCCTCAGCCCCTTGGAACCACTTCTGGCAGGAATAATTGCAATGTGTTTCATATCTTATGTCTCCCGGCTTCTAATAACTAAAGCTAAAATTCTCCTGACTTAAAAGAAACATCATAAAATGTCTTCTTATGTTCCCCTGATGTGGTCAAAAAAGCGCAAATTACAGACATAATCTGCTCCGAGGCACGCCCGTCACCGAAAGGATTCACCACCCCTTTGGCAATCTGCTGAAATTCTGGAGACAGTGCCCGCTCCATCGTAACTGTAATTGCCTCACAGACAGGTGGGCAGCAGAGGACACTCTCCGCCATGATCCGCCCTTTCTGACGGTCGCCTATATTTACCGTTGGGATCCTGGAAATTGGCCCCTCTATAATCCCGCTGGAGGAATTTCCCAGCATCAGTCTTGCGTACCGCAACGCCGACAGATACCGCCGCGTACCCAGCGACGGTACCACTGCCCAATTTTTATGGGAAAGCTCCTCCCGCTCCCAGATTTGATTGACGGTTCGTCCACCTGCATCGGCGTTGGACAGGGTGATGAGATAATTCATCTCCGGAAACTGTTCCATAGCCGAAATCAGTTCCCCCATCTGTGCCTCCGCGGTACCGCTCTCCATCGTCACGGGATGAAAGGTCACAACACAAAAGGGCCTTCCTTCCAGCTGAAAACAGATATCCTTTTGAAGCTCTTCCAACGTCATCAGGGGTATATGCAGCGCATTTTCCACCCCTAAAGCTCCTACATTAAATACCCGTCCCGGCTCCTCTCCCAATTGAATGACCCGTTGACGATATATCTCACACTCAGTAAAATGCAAAATACTCATTTTGCTGATCGAATGGCGCAGACAGTCGTCTACCGCACCCTCTGTCAACTCACCGCCACATATATGTGCAATGGGAACTCCAATCAATGCTGCGGCAACCGCGGCAGCAAAAATCTCATAGCGATCCCCCAGCACCACCAACAGCTCTGGTGTATATGAAGAAAAATAGTCCGCAAAAGCAGACACAGCCGCCCCTGCTGCCTTGGCCATATCATGCTTGCTGTCCCCCTCCAGTGGCAGGGGTATCTTTTTATGGATGGCAAGGCCGCTGTCTGTAATCTCCTTCTGTGTTCCGCCAAAAGTTCCACTCAAGTGGCTGCCAGTGACAACCACCCGAAGATCAATTTCATCGCTTTCCGACAACCTTACCAGCAACGGACGCAGCAGTCCAAATTCCGCCCGGGACCCTGTCACAGCGCATACTGTATGACTCACCATTCGATCAGTTCATCCTCCTCAAAATTCCGCACAGCTCTCGTCCCTAGCACCTTATACCATTGCATTGGAGATATCCCGCTCCCTGGGCGCTTCACTGCCAGATTTTCCTCAGTCAAAACCTCTCCCTTCTTGATCGGACATCTGGCAACAATGCTCTTTCGGGCAATAACAATATTTTTTTCCTCCGAGGGGCTGACCCGTTTGACCCCATCCCCCAGAGCCTGTTCAATATGCCGGATCCCATCCACCATGGCAGACAGCTCGTCCGGCTCCAGGCTGGCCTTGTGATCTGGTCCCTCCATGTTTTTATCCAATGTAAAATGCTTCTCAATAATAACCGCCCCCATAGCAGCGGCTGCGATGGGTATCTCAATTCCCTGCGTATGATCTGAATAGCCCACTTCTACCCCAAAATGCTCTCTCATGGTGCACATCGCCTGTAAATTGACATCCTTATAAGGCGTAGGATACTCCGTATTGCAGTGGAGCAGCGTAATCTTGCCTGCTCCGTGCCCCTTCAGAACATCCATAGCCGCCTGAATTTCTTCCATCCTGCTCATCCCTGTGGACATTACAACATCTCTGCCTGTCTCAGCAATAGCTATCAGATAAGGCAGGTTTGTAATTTCTCCAGAAGGAATCTTCCAAAACGGCATATTTAACGTCTCTAAAAATGCGATGCTCTCCAGATCAAAGGGCGTAGACAGGAAATCTATTCCGCTTCGACGGCAATACTCTTTCAGGTTCTGGAATTGTGAAAAAGAGAGCTCCAGCTTTTGAAGCATCTCTAACTGTGATATCCCGGTCTTAGTTGTCGCTTTCTGATACTCTGCTTTTTCTGCACAGCAAGAAGCAATATGGCTCGCTTTAAATGTTTGAAATTTGACGCAATCAGCCCCTGCAGCCTTCGCTCTGTCAATCAGACGGCAAGCTGTGTCAAAATCTCCATTATGGTTTACTCCTGCCTCTGCAATCACATAGATCCCCATATATTCAACCCATTTGTCTCTCAATTTGCTATACTAGCTATTTCACTAAGCCTACTACAGTTTCATGATCCCTGACATCTCTCAAAACGACACTTCCTGCACCAATCACCGCTCCGTTTCCAACACAGACCCCTTGAATTACAACAGAGCCCGCGCCAATCAGCACATCTTTTCCCACCGAAACATTCCCACACAATTTCGCACCAACGGCAATATGGCTATATTCTCCGACAGTACATTCGTGTTCAATAATCGCTCCTGTATTGATGATTGCCATCTTATCAATATGTGCTTCGGCGTTAACTACAGCATTTTGGCCAACAAATACGCCCGATTCTATTTCAGCATACAATGAAATCTGTGCCGACGGGTCAGCAATATATGGGATATGAAATCCTAACCCAACGGCCTCCTTATAGAGAAGATGCCTACACACTGTACTCTTTATACTTCCTACCGTAATAAAGGCAGCATCATACCCCAGTCTTTTTAACTCTGGCAGTCTATCATCCCTTCCAACTACTGGAATCCCAAGGACATCCGTAACCTGAGGGTACGCTTTATCAATTACAACAGCCTTATCATAAAGCCCAGCTCTGTAAATGCTGTTGATTACCGACTTACAATGTCCGCCACCGCCCATTAACACAATTCTGTCCTTCTTCAACGGCATCATCCCTTATTTGTCCTCACCCAGTGTCTTTTCCATTCTTCGCAGCTCATCCAACTGTCCCATATCCAGCCACTCCTCTTCACTCACCGGGTATACAGCCACCTTTCTTCCCTTTTTACGTTGCGTTTCTATAATTTCCGGGAATGTAATAATTGTATCATCTGGAATATCCAACAAAACCTCCGGCTCAACGATGTACATCCCCGCATTTGTGAGAAACGACAGTTCCGGCTTCTCCCGCATAGTCTCAATCACGCCGTTATCGCCAACATCTACCACTCCGTATGGAATCGTCAACGACTTATAAGCGCCTACCATGGTAATCACATTACCGTGCTCCCGATGAAATTTAAGCATATCCGCATAGTCAGAACGCAGCAGAATATCACAGTTCGTAAGAAAAAATGTCTCCTTCACATGCCCCTTCAACAGATATAGCCCTCCGCCGGTTCCCAACGGGCGCTCCTCGTCATACCAAGTCACATCATACTGCTGGTTACTCTCACCAAAGTACGCCTTCATCAACTGCTTTTTGTAATTTACAATTATATGGAAGGCAAAGCATCCATAGTCCTCAAACTGCCGCATAATGTGCTCAATAATCGGCAGCTCCCCCACCGGGATCAACGGCTTTGGCAGTACCCGTGTGTATGGATCCAGACGGGTTCCCTTTCCGCCAGCCATGATTACCACTGGGATTTCCAGTTTGGGAAGCAAATTTCCGGTATCCTCCAATGACAGAACAATTTCCTGCAGCCTTTTGTCTTCCCCTATAACAGGAACCGCAACCAGTACATTCTCCTGGTTGCGTAAAAGCCTTCTGGCCTGTTCCCGGTTCCTTGCAACAACTGGATGGCAATTTGCTGCCGCACAAACAGAATCGTTCATATTCCCGCCGCTCAGCAAATGCCGACGGATATCGCCATCGGTCAGAGTTCCAAACAGAGTCTCTTTCTCCAGAACAAAAAGGACTTTCTTTGCCGTACGGTCCATCTGAGACATAGCTACTTTCACAGTCTCATCTTTTTCGATGCATAAATCTATGTAATTCATAGAGGTCTCTCCCGTCCACGACACTGAAGAAGCACTTGTAAGCGGCGAAATTTTATACCAATCACAGCAATTGATAATGTGTTTTTCGTTGCCGTTCCTTTTCCCTTCTCATCTTTACTTCTGTTCAAATAAAGGGATCAAAATAGTGCGGTAAGCGTTCAATCAAGTCATTAATTATGGCGTTATAGGATATAGCACGACAATTTTTGCAACTGCCGCTGCACCATTTTTTATCCGAGAATGCTTTTACAGCAGCATGGCGTTCTCCATTCCACATTTCCTCTAATTCCATCTCGTGAAGATCGCCAATGCAAAACTCTTCTTTGTCAATCTCTACAATATTTGGGTAAACTTTTCCGTCAGTACTTACATTCGCAAGCATTCCGTAGTAGTTCGTCCAACACCGGTTCTTAAATTCCGGTAAGGTACGATAGTTAAATATTGTGGAGAGATTGGTAAAATCGGGGCTCAGATCTGAGTAATTCCGGATTTCTTCTTTTAAGGTATCTTCCTCATCTTTGCAAAGTCCCTGTCCATTATCCTCATAATCTCGAACAATTTTAAACAGTGCATAGTCAAACAGGTTTTCTCTCATTGCTGCTAGAAAATCACCTACCTGATGATAATTCTTGTTCGTTAAAACAATCCGCGCGCCAATGACAGGGCTCTCTTCTCCGTGGGTTGCCTTAATTTGTCCCGGCAGAGCTAATACCTTTTCCAGATTGTAAGTGCCCGTTATTGTCTTAAAAGTTTCTTCATCCACTGCTGGTACAGAAACGGCAATATAATTTAACTTATTGGCCAAAGAGATTAAACCTTGTTGTGCAAAGCAGCTGCCATTTGTAAGAACCGCACATTCTACACCGTGGTCACATAATTTATTGATATATTCTGCAAGGCCTGGGTATACTGTGGGTTCTCCGCCTCCAGAGAAATATACCGCCCGAATTCCCATGCGGATGACAGAATCTGTTAGTTTATCCATAACCTCTTTCGAAAGAGAGGCGCGACTTTCATTCCGTTCCTTGTATGAACAATGGATGCATTGGTGATTACACACCGCAGTCGGATGAATTTCAATGGCGACAGGATTAAAATTTTGCTTCCCCTTTGCGATATCTTCCAGCATTTGTCCATAATGAAACAGAATCTTTTGGGAATTCAACAAATCCCTGGTCAACGCAATATCTTTCATAATATCAACACGCTCCATTCTTTAGTAGACCATTCCTTACCGCAGTTGGAATGACAGTACCGCCATGCGAACCCGTTCCCGTTGCTCCTCGGTCAGATTTGTTCCGCAGGGAATATTGAGCACACGGTTATAAAACCGCTCTGCACAACTGCAATCCATAGCCCGAAACTGCCGGAAGGGTGTTTGGGTGTGGTTCAGCTTCCAGATCGGGCGAGTCTGAATATTTTGACTGCTCAAAAAACGTAGCAACCGATCTCGTCTCTCCCCATTCGGCTCATTGAGGACAAACGAGTAATACCAGTGGTTTGAGCTGTCTCCACTTCCAAAGGGCTGAATATGGCCATAGCTGCACTCCGCAAGCGCCTCACAGTACCAATTATAGTTTTTCCGTTTGATATCCAAAAAACCGTCCAGCTGCTCCAGCTGAGCAAGCCCGAGCGCCGCTTGCAGATTGGTCATGCGATAATTATAGCCGTACTCCTCATGGACAAAATACAGCGGATCATCCTTTGCCTGCTGGGACAGATACCGCATATGCTCAACCGCCTCCGAATCATTGGAGACAACCATCCCACCGCCACCGGTAGTGATTATTTTATTGCCATTGAAGGAATAAACCCCAGCATGGCCCACCGTCCCAGTGTGACAGCCAGCGTATGTGCCATGGGCAAAGGTGCCCCCCAAGGATTCTGTCGCGTCCTCAATGACATACAGATGATAGTCTCTTGCCAGCTCCATGAGGCGTTCCATATCACAGTGGTCCCCAAACACATGGACAGGGATAATCGCCTTCACCGTCTTGCCGGAATTGAGCTCAACCGTATGCCCATTCTCAACGCGGCATTCGTGGGTGAGGTAGGACTCTACCTGGTTCACATTGATGCACATATGCTCGTCGCAGTCAAAAAACACCGGTTCCGCAGACTGGTACATCACAGCGTTGATCGTCGCAATAAAAGTCAGTGTTGGCACCAGCACTAAGTCCCCCGCGCCAATTCCAAAATGCCGCAGACACAGGTGCAGACCTGCTGTACCCGACTGGCAGGCACATGTTTGGGGTACACCAACCCGCTTCGCCATCTCATCTTCAAAGCGGCTGATGAACGATCCAGCTGTGGATACCCACTCCGCATCAATGGCTTCGTCCACATATCTTCGCTCATTTCCACAAAAGTTTGGTGTGGAAAGGCATATTAAATCCTTCTGCATAACCTTTATCCCTCAACGAAATATCATTTTGTAATCATTGCGCTGTAATTTTCAACATCCACTTACTGATAAAACATCTTCAACCCCTCAGTCAGAGAAACTTTGGCAGTCCACCCTGGTAATGTAGGATACAGACGAATGGCCTTGCGTATTTCTCTGTCTCCATTGGAACGTTTTCCCCATCCCGCATTTAGAGAAAGTCCATTTATCTTCAGCATACGGTTAACTGTTTCAAATAGACTCAAGGGTTCCGGTGAACAAACTTGAAATATCTCATGTTTCCAATCAGTTTTTTTTAACAACAGCTCTCCGGCTTGGTGAAATGCCCGAACTACATCATCGATATAAACTACATCATAATCCTGCTGTCCATCAGACAATTCCAGCAGTTCTCCGCTCTGTGCCGCCTGTTTAATCAAATTCAAAACCTTTGGTCGATGATCGTTTGGCCCATATGTGTCGGAAAGGACCAGCCTGACTGCTCTTAAAAGGCCTGCGTCTGTATAGTACGCAGTCAAGTCAGAAAACGCATGTTTTGTAGCAGCATATAAATTCAAAGGACAATACTCTTTTGCGCCAAAATGCTCCCAAATTGTTGAGGCATACACGAGAGCCGGAACTTTAACCGCGGCCATTGCCACTAAAAGGTATCCTCCAAACACAATATTAGAATCAATTAATGTTGGAGCTCCCGCTGCAGTACTACTGCCAGAACAGAACGCTGCCAAATGAAATACCAGATCCGGCTGCGAATCACGTATATTAGCTTCTATACTTTCATAGCTGCCATCAAACGCAAGGAGCTGAATTCTATCTTTTATATCCGAAATATATTCCAAATTAACAGGCTTACGCACTAAACCATAGATTTGGCAGTATGGTAAAAGCACTCTGGCTAAATTCGAACCAATATAGCCTGTAATACCTGTGATCAATACACGCTTCACCATATCATCTCATTTAAACAGATTTTTAAATAAAGTCAAATAAAATCACATGCCGCAGCTTGTTTTAGTCCTTTGTAGCCTCAAAGAGTTTCTCAAGTATATACTGAATATTTTCTTCTGTCAGTCCAGGATATACACCGATCCAAAACGTATTACTTGTTGCCAAATCGGTTTGTGTTAAGGGCAAAGCAATACGGAAGCCTACACCTTCACGGCGCATCTCATCAAAACATGGGTGCCGCACCAGATTACCCGCAAACAGCATACGGGTTTGAATTCCCACCTTTTCCAAAGCACCGATCATTCGGTCTCGCATCCCCGGTTTTACACAACTGATAGGCATCCCAAACCAACAGGGGCGTGACTGAGGACAGCTCTCTGGTAAAACCAATACATCCTGCAAATGTTTCAACCCCTGATGCAGCATAGCAAAATTATGGTTGCGCTTTTGCACAAAATCGGGCAGTTTTTTCAGTTGAGCCACACCAATAGCTGCCTGCATATCTGTGGCCTTTAAATTATAACCAAAATGGCTGTATACATATTTATGGTCGTAGCCTTTCGGAAGCTCCCCAAATTGTCCTTCAAACCGGTGTCCGCAAATGCCATCTTTTCCCGAAGGACAGACACAGGCTCGACCCCAATCCCGCAGAGAACGTATAATCCGATGCAGAGTTTCATCGTTGGTATAAACTGCACCCCCCTCTCCCGTGGTGATATGGTGCGCGGGATAAAAACTGGATGTACCAATATCTCCCACCGTCCCGGTCTTACAATACCTTCCATCCACTAAAAATTCCGCACCAAGCGCATCACAGTTATCTTCTATCAACCAAAGGCCATGCTTGTCACAAAAAGATTTCACCGCAACCAGATCAAAGGGATTTCCAAGTGTGTGTGCAATCATTACTGCTTTTGTCTTCGGTGAGAGTGCTCCTTCTAACTGGGCAACGTCAATATTATAAGAGGGGATCGTGATGTCTACAAAAACTGGGACCGCTCCATATTGGATGATTGGAGACACAGTAGTAGGAAACCCACAGGCGACCGTTATCACTTCGTCCCCCCGCCGGATTGCACGGCTGCCCAACTCAGGCACTGTAAGCGCCATAAAAGCCAGCAAATTTGCGGAAGAACCCGAATTGACAAAAGAACAATATTTAATATCTAAATATTTTGCCAGCTCTGTTTCAAACGCCTCTGTATAGCGTCCATTTGTCAGCCAAAACTCCAATGCGCTGTCTACTAAATTGACGATCTCCTCTTCATCGTATACACGTCCAGCATAGGGTATCCTCAGCTTCTCTGGCGTAGCAGATGATATATTCGCTGCGCAGTAGCTCCGAACATGGTGTAATATCTCTTCTTTTGACAATATATTTAGATTATCCGTTTCCATATGTACCTCCTAAAACAGCAGCCGCTATATCCAATTTGCTCTACCACATACTGTGCTTACATATCTGCTATAAAATCTTTTATCTCCCGATCCATCTCTTTTTCGACATCTCCACCAGAAAGCCAGACTTTTGTCCATTCCACTGTCTTTTCAACCGCTTGCTCCACACGCCAGCGGGGATGCCAACCAAAGGCCTCCTTTAGCTTGGAACAATCCAGTTTTAAGAGATTCGCCTCATGGGACACATTTTTCTCCGTCTCACTGATCCATGAAAAATGCTCGCCCCAATAACGCTTAAACAATTCCACCAGATATCCAGTTGTCACACAATCGCACTCATCTGGCCCTATGTTATACCATCCTGCAAGATCTCTACTTTCATATTGCCCTTTGGCAACCATCAAATAGACAAACAGTGGTTCCAAAACATGCTGGTATGGTCGTATAGAATAGGGATTTCGAACAACTAAGGATTTTTCTTCCTGCACTGCCCGAATGCAGTCGGGAATAATTCGGCTCTGAGCAAAATCTCCACCGCCGATTACGTTTCCTGCTCGGAGTGTTGAAACTGCTATCTCCCTATCATCAAAAAAACTGCGCACATAACTGCGGGTTATTAATTCAGAACAGGATTTTGAGTTGGAATATGGATCAAATCCATCTAATGGATCATTTTCTCGATACCCCCAAACCCATTCTCTATTCTGATAGACCTTATCGGTGGTGATATTCACCACCGACCTCACAGGTGCCTGTGAGGTCCGAACACACTCCAAAATATTTACTGTACCCATTACATTGGTCTCATATGTACAGACAGGCCTTTCATACCCAACTCGGACAATCGGCTGGGCCGCCATATGGATCACAATTTCCGGCCGGGCTTTTTCAAACGCCTTAGACAGTGCCTCCAGATTACAGACATCTCCAACTATGTAATTCATATGCCCTTTTAGACCAGCCATTGAAAACAGATTGGGCTGTGTAGGCGGCTCCAAGGCATATCCAGTCAAAACTGCTCCAGCGCTTATCAATATGTGACACATCCAAGCCCCTTTAAACCCGGTATGACCCGTAATAAAAACACGCTTTCCGCTATAAAAATTTAAATCTGTCATGGCTTGTCCCAAACCTTCCACGGTGCCCGGCCGCTCGCCCACTTTTCTTCTAGTTGCTCCTTCTCACGTACTGTATCCATGCACTGCCAGAACCCCTCGTGCTTATAAGCCATTAGCTGACCTATTTTCGCCACAGTTTCCAAAGGCTCTTGTTCCAGCACAGTCTCATCTCCGCTAATATATTCGATGAACTCAGGCTGACAAACCATAAAACCGATATTTATCATATTGCCATCGCCTTGGGTTTTCTCTCGAAACTCGTTGATTTTACCGTTCTCACCTATGTCCAGTACTCCAAAACGTTGGCCAGCATTATAGGCAGAGATTGTTACCAGTCTTCCATGGAACTGATGAAACCTTACCAATTCTGCAATATTCAGATCAGACACTCCATCCCCATAAGTCAGCAAGAAGGGAGTATCTCCAATGTAATCCTGCACCCGTTTTATCCGTCCTCCGGTCATCGTGTTTAGGCCAGTGTCTACTACAGTCACTTTCCACGGCTCTGAAATGTTGCGATGCACAATCATCTCGTTTTTTCCGCAGGTAAAATCATATGTAATGTCTGAAGTATGCAGAAAATAGTCCGCAAAATACTCCTTAATTACATGCTGCTTGTATCCCGCACAGATAACAAAATCGTTGAAACCATAGTAACTATACAACTTCATGATATGCCACAAAATCGGCATTCCGCCCAATTCCACCATGGGCTTGGGTTTGAACTGTGATTCTTCAGAAATACGGGTACCAAAGCCTCCAGCCAGAATAACTACTTTCATATGAATACCCCAAATTTTTGTTAGGCAGCCCGTCTTAAATCGATTTTTCACCGGGTACAGCCTGTTCAATTATTGTCTCTAAACTTTCGTCAATTGCTCGGAAATCGATTTCAAGAAATGGGACGCCCTGATCATAGCAATATCTTGCCATCTGCGCCCGCAGAGTTGCCTTGAAATTTTCCTTCTCACTGTATGCGGACCGAATCCGACGACAGTCGAGCCAGTCAAAAAACACCTCATCCAGATCATGGAAGAATTTTTTGTCAAAGGCCTCAATTCCCCATTTGGATTCACGCAAAATTTGCAGGCAGTTTTGATATACCGATATGTGAATGTCGGTCCAGTTGTATTGTTTCCGCATAATATCCTCAAGGTCTCTAAAAGACGATGCAATACTTCCTATACAAAAACTTGTACAGCGAAAAAATAGCTTTTTATAATCCGAAAGTGACAAAAAAGCCTCAGAAATTAACAACTGAGATGTTTGTAAATTAATAATGTTTTCTGGCTTCTGGTAAGAAAAAACAACGTCTTTTCTATCTTCTATCCCCTCAAAACCTCCTATTTTACTGGGAATACCATAAGCCGCTATTGTGATCTCTATTTTTTCTAGGTCAAAATATTCCGCCAGAAATTCAAAAATAGCAGAGTGCGGATATATACATTCCATACTATATTTTGATTTGTCAGAATTTTTGATGCATTCAAATATGTTGCTGTATTTTCTTAAATACAGAAGGTTAAAGCCTACCCCGGTAACATAACAGGTATAAAGCGAAAAAATAGCAGCTTCAATCCCTTTACGGTATACTCCAGTTTGAAACTTTTTCGATTTCCTTGCGCCACATTTTTCAGTAGAATTTATAGTATAATCTGAAACAAATCCGCCCAAATCCATGTGTGTAAACAGATGATCCAGCAGTTCGTCCAACCCATCAAAAAACAAAGAATCTTCATCGCTAAACAGAATTGCAAAATGCCCTCGTGCCTTCTCCAGACAATTGCATATGTTAAAGCCGATCCCCATATTTCGTTCTAGTTCAAAATATTGAACACGGGAATCCTTTATATTTTCTATACTTTTGTATTCTTCCAGACCAATACTGGAACCGTTATTAGACACAATAATTTCCACTTCTGCGTCATACTTCATTTGCAAGTCGTGCTGAACCGCAGAAAGGGCCAGCTTTCCACGATTGTAAGACGGAATACAAATTGATAGAAATACATTTTTTCCTTGTCTCTCACTTTGAATCCGTTCTTGGTGAATCTTCTCGATCATAGCTTCATACTTGATTTGATCCGAGGCATAAATTACACGAGGAAGATACATGTCTGGATTTTGCGCAAGAAAATCGACTAATTTTTTAGTATCTTCAAATATATGGACATTGTTTGGTAAAAAAGCAGTAAAATCAAGCAGTTTAAAAAACGACATAAACTTCCCAATGGCATTATTCAAGACAATATAGGCTGTATTCCATAGATGATTATTAAAAATTTCTAAGATATCTCTTGCATCTCCTGTATCTGCAATTAAAACACTTTGGAAAGTTTTATTGCCCATAGGCCTATTTTTATAGTCGGAATAATCAAACGAACCACAAAATTTTCCTTCTCCCTTGTCAAAAACTTCATATGCATCATCCGATGAAGGAATAAAATTAAATTGGCAATCCTCGTACCTGAATGTGAAGTCAATCATTTCACAATTCCTTGCATAATTCTCTTTAAACCTTTGTTCTTGTGGCAGTACATAATATTTTTCAATATACAACAAAACCTTTAAGCTATCACCGTCCTGTTCATATGCTTTCCGGAAGTAATTCAGAGCCTCTTCGTGCTTCTCACAGGCTAATAGTTTTTCCGCAATATACAGATAGAGTCCTGTCTCATTTCTTTGAATATACATCCCTACACCTCTACAAGATTATCCATCTGATATAATCGACTTAATCTTAAATCGTATTCCTGAATCATGCCTGCATATAATTCACAAAACTTTCGAACATTTTTCCCTAATTGTTGATCTGCTGAATCCAAAATGCCATAAGGAACACCATACTTAGACCAAATAGCTAAATCGTTTTTTCGATGCTGAACAATTAGATCAACAAACGGCTCTCTATTCCCATATTTTCGTATTAACAAATATTTTCTTGCAAGTTTCACGGACTGTTCAGAGGGTTCAGGTATATGAACTATATTTTCTAGAATATCTTTATACTCTACCAGGGTCTTCGCTTGATAAGAAATACCCCAACTGCAATAATATGCGTCACCGACTGTTATTGTCGGAACACCATATGCCCAGTACTCTATTCCTACATCACCTGCACAGGTAATCACACAATCGGCAAAATCTTTTAAATTCATTCCGCTGTAATCTTTTGGCAGCCAAAGTATATGATCGGCCTTATGCTCCTCATAGATAGATTTTACAACATCTTCCTGGCCATAGTAGCCTGACATCGGGTGATCCTTAATAATCCAATTTACATCCGGTATGCCTCTAATCATCTTAACAGTGTCAAGAAACCACTCAAAATAATCATGATAAATATTGTGCCTACATGCTTCTCTTGGTGCATCTCCGAACGCATGCGGTAATATAACCACATTTTTCTTCCTACTCCACTGCTCAGGGAATTTGGTTGCACTTTTGCTGCTCGATTCCATCACAAAAAGATTTTCATCACATACTGTGCTCTCTGGATAACTTTGTAAACGTTTTTCCAATCTGATTCGTATCGTATCTGAAACTTTAATTTCTGATAATTGGCGTTCATCTGATTTGATTTGTACTGTAACATCAGGAAACTCTGCAGCTGTGACCAGAATTTGGGCTCCTAATTTTTTAGCCACATGCGCATAGAGCCCTTTTGTATAAAGATACTCTGCTGTAACCAAATACCGCGGTTTTCTTTTGTCAAACATCTCATACGCCTGGTCTATGATCGCCAGCGCATTACGAATAAAAGAACGATACCGCTCCTGACTGACTTCAAAGACATCTACCACATCTCCCCGCTTTCTCTTATTGCCTCGCCGGAGAATATCATCATAAAGCACATCACCGAAACAAATTCCTCTGTACTCCAATGCAAGTAAACTGTCTTTGTCACCATAGGTTTGAGAAGCCAATGTGTCTGCAAGCGTCTCTATCTCGGGCGTATTGTAATCATAGTAAGATGGATGGAATCTATGTTCAATGCCAAATGAAGCATCTACCTGATCCATCAATCCCATCATCTCATCTGCTCTTCCACTAATTATAGATACAATCGGCAAATGACACTTCTCCTGCATACCCTTTGCAACAATATCCTCTACTATGGAAAGAGTAAATTCGCTATGCAGGGTGTGGAGCACATAAATCCAGCCATCTTCGGATACAGGAACTTTCGTTTTTTCCCAATACTTCCTATTGGCTTCCACAAAACATTCAACGCCAATTTGAAAATCGTTTTTTGCTTCATTGTTCATACTGCATTTTCTCCTATTGTAATAGCTATATTTCATACATCAGTTTCAAAGCTGCCGCCGGTTTTGCATATCGCTCAAAGCCTCCAAAATCCTGGTGTTATCCTCCAATGTTAGCGCACCAAGATGGCCCACGCGGAAGATACGATCGCACAGCTCTCCTCCATTAGGACAAACCCATATCTCATATTCATCCTTTAATATCTGAAATACTTGATAAGCAGACACATTTAAAGGGTGCAGCGGTGTCATCGCATTGGACATACTTGCAGAAGCAATCTCCACAGGAAGCGTTTTGATCCGCTCTCTAAAATCTTGTGCCAGAAGTCTGATCCTTTCAATCTCATTGGAGGCTCCGCCTGCTTTTATAATCTGATGTAATCTGGCGTTAATCTGAAGCAAAATGCTTACCGCCGGCGTAAATGGTGTCTGTCCACGTTCGCCATTTTTCAACGCTGACTTTAGATCAAAGTACATACTCGCCACGTGATTTTGCTCCACCCGCTCAACAGCTTTTTGGGAAAGTACCAGCATAGAAATTCCTGGCGGGCAGGCAAGAACCTTTTGAGAGCTCACAATCACTACATCCGCACCGCATTCCTGCATATTAAATGGATCGGCCAAAAATGTGCTAATTGCGTCAATCATTAAAAATAAGCCGTTTCTCTTGCAAAATTCACTAATCAGAGAAAGATCATAATAAACACCTGTAGAGGTCTCATGAAGATTTACTAAAAAACCTGTATAATTATCTCCATTGTAGGTCTCCAAACATTCTGACGTAAGCAGTTCCCCAAATGCAAGATTGATCTCGGTAAATGGAATATTGTGAATCTGACACAGCTCGACGAAACGTTTGCCAAAACTTCCGCCATTTACCACCAACAATTTATCTTTTTCTCCAAATGTATTCATGACTGCCGCTTCCATCGCAGCTGTTCCAGAACCTGTCAGAAATACAACCCTGGCACTGTCGCCAGCCCCCGCCAATTCTTTCATCATTCTTTCATTTTCGAGCATAACCATCGAAAATTCCGGTGTCCGAAAATATGGAACCTGTTCCGCTCCGATAGCTCTCACTTCGTCGTCCGATTGTACTGGTCCTATCGCAAAATTCAGCATATTATTTCACCCTTTTATAGCCTCAGCCAGACCAGTAACCTTCAATACGAGATTTATTAGAGGTACAAAATCCGCTGAATAAATTCCTGTACTCTACTTATCCTTACGCTTAAAAATTGTATACCACCTATCGCTATCCGAATATTGTTTCTTCGCTTGCGGAACAGGTCCCTGTTCTATAATAGAAAAGCCAGCTTGAAACAAAGGTTGGTACGCTTGGTTATACTCTTCCGGAGTACGGTAGATTGCGTTATAGGTAGTCTGTAGTTCTTTCGAATAAAATTCACACAATGTCAACCGCTCACCAACTCCAACCGGATCCAAAAAATAAATCGTACTGCACTTACTTAGCAGGTTTGGCAATCTATTAAATATTTGCGTCAATTCCTCATCATTGATGTACATAAAAATGCCTGATACAACTAGACAGTCAAACTTCCCGCCAAAAAAATCACTATTCTTCTCTGTGGCTTCTGTACACGACATCGTATGAAATTGTGCGTGTGACCCATATTTACTGCAAATGGACTTTGCAGTTGTAATCATTTCCTCAGAAAAATCTATACCACAATAAAACCCACACATTGGAATGATAGACTCTGCCAAACGGCCAATTCCACATCCCAATTCTAAAACTCGCGTTTTTGGCGTTATTTGCAGTCTTTGCTTTACAATTTCTTCTTCAAAATCGCACTCTTTTATTGCAGAATCTTGGTCATGCTCTTGCAGCATCACCACAGATACTCCCTTATCTGCCACCATTTTCGCTCTATTATTAAAGAAGTCTCTTACTTGATCTGTGTTAATTGAGACTGTTTCACGGTAAATTCGATTTCCCATTTATAGCACTTTCTCTCACAATAATTTTTTAAACAATGAGACGACGGAGTTCTGCTCAGTCTAATCTCGCTGTCCTTTATCATATCTACTGTATGGGACCTCTGGGTCAAACACAAGCGCGCGGTGCAGCGAAGGAACCTGCTTCATCACCATGTAATCTCCAAACATCGTTGTCAAGACTTCATGATAACCCCTTGGAGCAGGAACGTTCATACGCTCAAACGGAATCAGCTCTGCACCGTCATACCATTCTTTCCTATAGATAGATTTTCCTCTTTCACCTTCCACATGCCCGATTCGTTTTGTATCTTTACCATGCCACTGGGAACAGTACCTCTCATACCTGCGGCAAAGATCCTCAATCCCAAAAACATACTTCAAACCAAGGGAAACTTTGCCCAGCAGCAGCCTTTTCACCGAATATTTTTTGCCTGGTTTAAAGTAAGCGTCATAATAAGAGGCATACCGCAAAACTCTCCAATAGCCTTTCAGGAACACTTTTGCCCTGCTGAGGGCCGCCTCACTGTCCGGCACGTTGTCCAGTACAAAGATGTC
>Ga0073906_1002667_pt1 | contig 22643 bp, 19 predicted proteins | sample Inofromicrocosms_FD_65485 | JGI IMG/M metagenome (GOLD analysis project Ga0073906, IMG submission 65485) | Mouse cecum microbial communities from Vienna, Austria - Inoculum for glucosamine and mucus D2O microcosms | ecosystem: Host-associated > Mammals > Digestive system > Large intestine >...
TTTACTCTAATCCTCCTATTTCGGCGACCGCATGATCGCGGTGTGGAAATCCGTGCGAAGCCGTGCGCCGATCTTGCGCGCGATCCGACCGAAAATCCCTATTGGGCACAATATCCGAAAGACTTCGAGCCGTCGCGCTACTAACAGCCGCAATATGCGACCGACTATTTCGGCAGACAGCCCAAAAGTCTTACAACCAAACCGAGCCTCATCACTTTCCCGCAAGTGAATAGGATAAGATTGATTACCTTTATAATAGCACCCCCCCCCGACTTGTCAAGCAGTTTCGTATATTTTTTTCGTAATTATTTTCACGCACGAAAAAGCCTCGACATCCCGAGGCTTGTATACGCTGCGCGTCGGCTTATTCGTGTCGACGTCCCAACTGTTTTATCTTGCTTTTTTTAGTCGGCGTGAACAATCTGAACGCTATAACGGTCATGTCGTCCTTGGGCGTTCCTACTATTTCGAGCGCACGCTTTAAGATAGCGTCGGCGGTCTTTTCGGGATTGAACGGTTCAAGCCCGTTTATGAACGACGGCAACTCGTCGCCGACGAAACAGTCGCCGACTCCGTCGCTCACGGCAATATACATTTGCCCGGGGTAAATACGCTTGCGCGTCACGTACGGACGCATTTCGTCGAGCACGCCTATAGGCAGCGAGCTGCCTTCTATCTTGAGCACGGTGTCGCGCGTTTTGATATAGCACGGCGGCGCGCCGATCTTGATAATATCCACGCTCGCATCGGACAGATCGCACACCGCTATATCCGCCGCGGAGTACCGTTCGCCGTCAGTCTTTAAGAACTTGTTTACGCCCGACAGCGCGGACTCCGAATCGAACCCCGCCCGATAAAAACATTCTATGAGCCGTACAGCCGCATCCGAGCATGCCGATGCGTTTTCGCCCGTACCCATACCGTCGACGAGCGCCGCCAAAAATTTCTCGCCTTTCGCGCCTTTGTCTCCGATCGCGTTCCCTCCCGAACCTACGTTGCTCACGCTCTCGCCTATGCGCTTGAACGTATAGCTGTCTCCGCTTACGCCCGATTTGCTCACCCCCACTCGCGCATACACCGCGTCGTACATCGGACGCTTTTTGAGCATTGCGACGCTCCACCCGAACGACGCGGATCTTTCGAGATCGGTCAAAACGTACGGGGCTTTCATACACGCGGAAACGGCTTTGCGTATTTTCTCTCTTTCCGCCCTGTCGCTGCGCACGACCGCAGTCACGCCGTCGCGGGTGACGAACGCATCGGCGCACTCCACGCCGCACAAGCCAAGCTCGTCCTTTATCCGTTTTTCGGCGTCGCCGTCGAACCCTACGGGCTGGGCTTGATTCAAGCCGAGCTTCGTCAAAACCTCGTGCACGGCGGCGAGCCGTTCCGTGACCACCGCTTTGGCTTTTGCATCGCACTCGTCGGCTTTTTCCGCGGCGCGTTTCTTGTCCGCGAATTCCGCCGCCACGCTCGCCACGTCGGGCGCGCATCTGCACGAACGCGAAAAAAACTCGGGCAGCTCTGCTATTATCCGTTCCCCGCCGGACGCAAGCTCGGCAAGCTCGCAAAACGCCTTGTCCGCATCTTCGCGCGGGCAGACTCCGTTCTTCGGGCAATACGGACAAACTTTATCCGACAATGCTTTGCCGAGCGCGCAATAATCGGGCACGGTCTCCGAAAACGCATTCATCAACCGCGCCGTCTCGTCGAACACCGCCGCAAGCCGCAGCATTCTGTCGCCCGCGTCGGCTTTTATCCTGTTCACATAGTACCGTACGGCAAGCCGCGCCCCGCCGTCGAAATCGAAATACTCGCGAATGAATTTGACCGTTCGGCGCGGCAGCACCAATACGGGGAACGCACCCGCGGCGCACATGAGCGCGTTCCACCCGACAGCCGCGGGCGGCACATAAAACAATACCGAAAACGCCGCCACGCCGCCTATGCCGACGCACAAATATACGGGGCGAGGCAAGCTCAAAAACGCGCTCGTCAAAAGCATGCCCGCGGCAAACGCCAATCCCGTGTTCATGTCCGCCGCCACGGCGAGTCCTATCGCTATGGCGATGCTGCCGAACACGAGTTGTTTTTGCCCCATCGTACCCAACGCCGCACAGCTCAAAAACGCGAGCGCAAGCCCTACGTTTATCCCGCCGACGCTCGCGCGCCCGAACGCCAAACCGAATACGGCGAGCGTAACGCAAACCGCCGCGCCGTCGACGGGCGACAGTTTGAATGAAAAACACGCATGCACAAGCTCCGACATCCGCACCGCAAAATAGTAAAATACCGCGGACACGGCAAAGCTCGCAAGCGCAAGAGTTGGTTTTGCGAATATGCCGTAAAGCGCCGCTTCGACTACGAGCGCAAGCATAGAAAACGCGATACGCGCATACGGCTTGTCCAGCCGCGGACATTTGAGCGATATTATCTGCCGCAACAGCACAATCACCGCCACCGCGCCGCTTATGTATACCCGAATAAGCTCGAACGTGAATAAATATTCGCATGCGATATACAGCGCCGACACGAACGCCGTCAACGCCGCAGCCGCGCCGTGCGACATGCCGCGTCGATCGCTCCCGCACGAAAGCGCGCAATACATGGGCGAGCCGAACGGTGTTATGCCGTACAGCCGCGCCCCGCTGCAAATAACTATTAAAACTGCCGCCGACAGCTCGCGGGCGGTGTGCACTTTTTTCATACCGACACGTTATAACATATTCGCCGTGCCGTTTAATGCCGAATTTTGTCCCGACGCGACGGATATTGACCGCTTGCCCTTAGATAATATGAAAGCACTCCGTTTACATACTTTTGATGCCTATGCGTCGTAGACGTTATTCGTCCCAACCTTTACTTATTTTTTTCTTATAACCGCAACGCCTGTCGTTTACACATATGTAATACGTCCCGTCATAGCTGTGCTGCACAGTAAGTTCTGCACCGCATAGCGGACAATGTTCCGCTATATCGCGAGACATATTGCGTATGTGCATATCCTCACTTATATGCAATCGCGTGTACAAATCGACTAATTTTTTATAATATTCGCGCATTTCGGTTGACGACAGCCGAAAATCAGAGCCTTTGTTTATGTGTTCGTTCAACTCCGACAGATAACAAATTTCGTCGGATTCTATATGTATATCGGCATCACCTGCAAAAACAACAACGTTATGATAAATCCTCTTTTTTATTCCCATGCAATTTTTCAATTTGGATAAATGCGCTTGATTTTGCTTAATAGGGTTATTATGAGTATTTTCGCAACGTCCGCAAACTTGCAACCATTTATCTCCGTCTTTATCACCGTATACCGCGCCCGCCCAATTTTTAGTTTCTATTACCCATATGCCGCATCTGTTTATGCAAATATGATCTATGTCGAATGAATTACCCAACCCGTACTCTATCGTAAACTTATTGATTACATACTTTTCGCCGTCTATATTTTCACCAAGCACGCTTCTTACTCTGCGCTCGCCTTCTTCGCCCTTTAATTTTTGCGGCGATAAGTATCGTCGACGTGAAAAAAACTGAGTGTTGCGTCGGTCGTATTCCCTATCACGTGACTTTTTTACGGATATAACAATCGCCACAACCGCAATAACGGTTATAACAAACAAAACCGCCGATATTATCAATATAGTTTCCAATGCCGACATATATTTATATATTATCACAAAAAACGGTTTAATGCAACACCGAGAAGTATATCCGAAAAAATATAATTCTCCAAAAAGACTTGACAAACCGTTAATAATACAATATAATATATCAAGCGTCGTGTCAAAAACGCGAAGCTTAAATTAAATAATCAGTAAATGGAGAAGTACCCAAGTGGCTCAAGGGGCTCCCCTGCTAAGGGAGTAGTTCGGTAATACGGAGCGCGGGTTCAAATCCCGCCTTCTCCGCCAAGAGCATCCAATTTGAACCCAAGCGGTTGAAAACGGGTGCTTTTTCTATTTTTGCGGTATTCGCGCAATTCAGTCAAATCATCTTTGTCGAGTTTGAATTTAAGCGGAGTTTGCGGCGACGTGTTATAAAAGATATAAACACAATCGTCAAATAAAACCACACGGTATATGAACGAGTTGAAAAACTCGTTCTTTTCTTCGTCGTTAGAATATTGCTTCCGAGCAAAGTAAGTCAAGAACGCTTTTACCTTCTCATAATCGAGCGGCTGTATTTGCCGTGCTTTTTCTACCGCAATCTTGCTTTCCAATTCGTCGTGTTGTCGTTCCAATTCAAGCAATTTTTCTTTCGTGGACTTGGTAACTATACCTGCGGCAATCGCCGAAAGAAAACCGTCTATCGCTTTTTGCACTTGCTTTTGTTCCTTTTCAAGCAATGCAAGCGTATCGGATTTTTGTAAACCTTCGTTGAATTTTTCAGTAACAGCAACCGCGAGCTTGTCTATAATGTTAGGTTTTAGTACATATTCAACTGTCTTGCCGAATACCAAATCTTCTAGCTTCTCTTTTGTAATGTTGGACTTGTTACATTGTTCTTTGTGAAGCTTGCGGTTAAAACACTTGTAGTAGCAGTAGACTTTTCCCGTATGGCTCGTTCCGTCTTCCGCAGTCAGATTATTTGCGCAGTAAAAAATTGCAAGAAGAAAAAAACAATCAAGACCAAGATTTTCAGGTGTTGTCAATCTTTTATTATAAAACAGAAATAGAAATTATTGAAGCGGTCAAAAGAATACGTGATAGATTGAAAATAGCAAATGGCATATCTCCTACTACATTTGGTGAACTTGCAAACTATTTGATTGCGGTTAAACCTCTTATAGATTGCGTTAATGTTATAGATGAATGTAAGCAACTTATATTAACGCAACTTCAAAGCTGTGAAAATGACGTAAGAATCCATATCGCACATCATAACGGCATTGAACTATGGGAGCAATCACAAAAAGACGAATATAGTGAGTTTACAAAGCAAATGTTAGACGCAATAAATCTTGGAAACGCCAAACAATTAGAATTTGATTACACAATAGATGATTTACGTGAATTTAGCAATCGGCTGTGGGATTATCGGAACAAGTATAGTCATCAAAATCCTACGATAAAATTGAAAGCGGATTTGTTGGTAGAATTGCTTAAAAAATGTACTGCATACGACATACATCAAGTACGTCTTATGCTAAAAACAAACTATGAAAATCCACAAGGAATTACGGACACTACAAAAGAAGAAATACAAGACATAAGAAATGCAATAGAGCAACTACTCAACCATAATGAATTTGATAGCATTTATTATAAAAAAGCCTTGCGCTATTTATTTGGGTAGAAAAATTAAAGATACAAATGAGCTAATATTGCGAAACATCGCTTATAAACAAAAAATTCCTGTTTATAAAATGACAATAGACGATACAAGCAAAGAATATAGATTAAGTGCAATTCATCAAAAGAACACAACTAAACAACTATCGTTGCAATAGTTACTATAGGTTTTTGATTATGGACTTTAACGCAAAAGAATTTTTAATGCAACTTGATATATTTTGGGGACGGTTGTTTGCTTACAATCATACCCTTATGAAACAATCCGAAGATAAAAAAGAATTCGGTTCCGAGTCTTTCATTGATGTTATAGATTTTTATTTAACGTCGCAAGCACAATGTTTTATAAAAGATTTTCTATTGCAGCATATCGGCAGTATGGGAATGCTTCTTACAGCACGTTGTTTTCTTGAAGGTTTGGCGTTAAAACGTATGTATGAAAAAGGCAAGATAAGCGAACTACAAGTTGAGCTATTACGCCATCAAGTACATATTATCGAATATAATTATTACAAAGAATTTGATGATATAGCCGATAAAATACTTTTGCCCGAAAAATTAGTAAAAGATTATGAAGATTCGGTTAAATTTTTTCAAGAAAGTTTAACCGAGAAATTTACCGAGGAACAGATAATTGATATAATCAAAACCAATAAACCTTTTTTATGTGATTTGCATACTAATTTCAGAAAAATAGTCGGGGAAAATTTAGGAGAAGATTACGCTAAACTGTATGGCTTATACAGCCAAGCTATTCACCCTTCAGTCAATGATTTTTATATGAATGAGGGCGTATGGCAGACAATTCCCGAAATATTACTTCTTACTATGGAAGAATATAAGACATTGCCGCTATCGCAACTATCGTTTAGTAATTACAGCACATCAATATACGCATCGGATATTACGCAAAGATATGAAGATTTAGTTCGACAAGAGTGTGAAATTTTAACTAACATAAGTAACGTATTTATAAGCTTCTTCGATAAAAATTACACTTCGGATACATTGATAAGTATAAATTTCTTAATGAGCGAGATGTGCTCTGATAAGCTACTTGGATTATGTGAACAAGTCAAATCCAAATGGAAGATTGCTTTGGATATGTTCTCCTCATTCTATAAATGTTATATAAAAGGCTTTCCGCACGAAGAATCGTTCAAATTGCTTGAAGAACACGAACGTGTGCAAATCAATCGAAATTTAGGACATACTTTTTCAACCGATCAAGCATATTCATATTATAAAACTCTCTACCCGAATGGCGTTAATCAAAACAAATTTGAAAAAGGATTTTTAACAAACAGTGGATATACTATTGACGCGAAAGGAAAAACTAAAAATCTTACCGCTATAGTCAAAGAATTTATAAAAAAATTTGCCAATCCTAACGTGATAGGATCCTTTGATAGAAGTATGCTATTAGACTATGTGGAAAGTCAAATGCTTTCTCACGCTAACGGATATATGTGGTATGCTAATCGTGGCGCTTGGGGCGAAGTGCACAATATAATTATCGGTATGGATATGTGCTTAATGTTTATCTTGGAATCTATTTTGGCTATGTTCAAGATGCATAAGTCCATTGAGGAAACCGATTACTATAAACAAATTATAAACATTGTACGGAATAGCTTAAAGCGAATTAAACCAATATGCGATGAAAAAGCAAAATTATTGCAAATCCCAGGCATTGCGATTTAATGGCTATAACTGCAAGCATATTCCAATATGCACTTTCCACACAAAAAGTTCAAATTCGGGTGCTTGTGTGCCGCCAATCGAAACCTAAAACGAACCACTGTTTGAGTGAATTGTTTTAGGTTTTTTCTTTTGCCTTTTTTCTATGGAATTGCACTGTATAAGGCCGTATAATGCCATAATCTATTTATGTCGTGATATTGTTGAAAATACCGTACGTTTGTGGTATAATATTTTTAATAAAGCGATAAAAGGCGGAATTTCGTTATGCGAGACGTAAAGATTGAAAATAAAATGTACAAAATTGCGAAGGATTTTATAGAGAAACGTTATCCTGCCGGTTGGGACGGCGCAGCAGTTATTCATACCGAACAAGGGCATTATTTTACAAGTGTAAGTATAGAAACCGCAAACGCATCGGCTGTATTGTGTGTTGAAACGGGCGCAATTTTAGAAGCACACAAATACAATGAAAAAGTAACGCACTGTTTGTGTTTAATTAGAGAAAACGAAAAGTCGCCGTTTAAGATTTTGACCCCTTGCGGAATTTGTCAAGAACGGTTGAGCTTTTGGGGAAAAGACGTGCAAGTGGCAGTTACTACGAAAAACAATTCTTTGAAATTTGTACCCTTGGGTGAATTACAGCCCTATCATTGGACAAATGCGTATTCTGCCGACGAAATGGAGCATTTTGAAGACTAATTTTCAATTTGCATAGAAAATTCTTTTTAGGTTACTACCGCTCCGCCAAAATAAAATGTACGCACACACCCAAAGTGAGTTCGTACTTTTCCTTTTATAGGAGTATTTTCGGGTATACATACCTATTGCGTACTTATTGCCTAAAACACTTATTCGTACATATCGGTAAAATCATGAGTAAAAAACTTTCGGAAATGACGCTTGAAGAACTTTGGCAATTATTCCCGATCTTTCTGACGGAGCATAATCCGTATTGGAGAGATTGGTATAACGAAGAGACCGCCGAACTTAAATGTATACTGCCGTCCGATTCAATGTTTCACCATATCGGAAGCACTGCCGTATTAGGCATAATGGCTAAGCCCATAATAGACATTCTCATAACCGTAAGCTCTGCCGACGAATTGAAACAAGCGGCAGATATTTTGCAAGATCACGGCTACATCGTTATGTCTGTTGCGAAAAATCGTATATCGCTGAATAAGGGCTATACCGAAAGCGGTTTTGCCGAAAAGGTCTTTCATCTTCACTTACGACTAAACGGCGACGACGACGAAATATATTTCAGAGATTACTTAAACGCTCATCCCGATACGGCAAAAGAATACGAACGGTTAAAACTGCGCCTCTGGAAAAAATACGAACATGACAGAGACGCCTATACCGCCGCAAAAACCGAATTTATAGCGAAATATACCGATTTGGCAAAACATAGTAAGTACTGATTCGCAATGTTTTATCGCGTCGGCATTTTGAAATCTTTAAGCGCTTTGTTGAGATAATCGTTAAACGGTTTCATTGTCTTAAACAACCCGACCGCTTTATGCAAAAACGCCGACGCGTCGAGGACTTCTTCGTCCGTCAAAAAATACTCCACATACCACGATTTGAATTTCAAGTATTCCGCTTACGGATGTTCTTTTTCATATCCGGCGGGAACGTTTTTCAACGCCGTTCCCTTAACCGTAAAATATTTATTAAATTCTTTATCGGTTATAATATCGTTCCACTCGTCGGGGTGCGCCAATATATAATCACAAACCATTGCCGTAGCATCCGAAAACATATCCGCAAACAGTCCGCCGCCTAAAAAAGTTCCGCCGGCGGGTTTGATCATAATATAGTAACCGACCGGTATAGGCAGCTTACCTTTTGACGAAATATGCGCTCGGAACGACGGATTATACGGTGATTTATCGTGACTGAACCTCGTGTCGCGCACAAGTTTGAACGTAAGTTCTTTGGGAATATTGTGCAATACGCTTTCGTCGAACGTGCCGATACCGTCGATCAACTCTCGGACAAGCTGTTCAAACTGCTCGACCGCAGCTTTGTTTTCCTTTTTGTGTTCGTGATACCATTCGCGATTGTTATTTGCGGACAATTCCGAAAGATATTGCAATATTACTTGAGTATTCACGCATTTTCTCCTCAGTCGGTTATTTATTTACGAGTGTTTTGCTACGCGATTACAAGCATCGGCGCTGACCGTTGATCTAAACAACTCATATATCATTTATATTTTGCCCGAGTAGAATCCCAATCGTAGAGATCGTCATCCCAATCTTCCGCGGCATCGTCGATACTCTCATTCTCTGCGTCGTTTTGCTCGGTTTTTTCATCGTTTGCTGTGCGCGAGGTATCGCGCACAGCAACTACTTGCGAAATACGCGGCGACGAGGACTCCGGATCGGACGCGTTTTAAGCAACCGCAAGAACACTTCTTGCAGAATGTCCTCCGCATCAAAGCGATCTCGCGTGTACTGATACGCCACTCGGAATACGGTATCGGAATACTCGTTCACCGCATCCGTTATAAATTTTTCATCCGACGAGTTAAGCATGCTTCACTTATAAAACGTTTGTGCGCCCACGAAAGAGACATAAATTCGATAAAAATTTGATATTCCAAAACTTTTCATTAAATGCAATCGAAAACGACGCTAAACGATCGAGATCCGTTGTTGTCGCACAACTCTCATCATGTACCGTTATTCTAATGCCACACAATGCGTCGTATTTGCATATTATCACTTCCCGTCCGCTTTTGTCAATATTAGAATATAAAAAATCCCGACTGCATTATCAATCGGGATCTGATTACACTATCCGGTTCGGATAGTTACGGTATGGTAGCGGCAGTTGGACTCGAACCAACGACCAATCGGGTATGAACCGAGTACTCTAGCCAGCTGAGCTATGCCGCCGAACTTACATATTATATCAAACCCGACAGAAAAACGCAAGGGTTTTAATGCAAGTTTTTGATTTATCGTATTTTCGGCGCACAACTATCGAGTAGCTCTATTTACTTTACCGCGCTTTTACTTTATTAAATTTGTCTTTCCGTATCGGACAAGAACGAAATGCCCAATGCCCCGCTGCCAGTATGCGCGCCTATAACCGGTCCTATCCAGCCTATTTCGCCCTCGCAGTCGGGTCTTATGCTCTTAGCCTTAAGCAACAGCTCTTCCGCGCTTTCCGCATCCGCGCTCGCGACATAGAATTTATGCGGTTGTTTTGCACTGTCCTTTTCAAAGCGCGACGCCATTGCCGCGATAGCTTTGCTCACGCCTATGGTTTTTTGCACGACCGACAATCCGCCGACTTTGTTTATAAACAATACGGGCTTGATATTTAACGCCGTACCCAAATACGCCATAGGTCCCGATACGCGTCCGCCGCGTTTCAAGTGCATAAGATCGACTGCGGTAAACCATGTATGTATATGCTTTACGAACTCGGCAAGCTCGGCTTGCGCCGTTTCGGCGTTCACGCCCGAATCGCGCAGACGCTCCGCTTCGTCGAGCACTATGCGCGTCGCGATCGTCGCGCCGAGCGAGTCCGCTACGTAAATGTTTCTGTCCGTTTTCTCTTTTATGTTTTTCGCCGCGGCGCAAGCCGTAGCGTACGAACCGGAAAGTCCGGACGAAAGAGTCAAATACAGAATATCGTTGTCGCAAGATTTGATGAGCGTTTCAAAAAACTCTTCGTGTTCCGCGAGGTTTATCTGCGAAGTAGTCGGCATTTTACCGCTTCTGATCTTGTCATAGAACCCTTTATATTCCGCATCGCTTGTAAACTCGTCATCATATGCTTCGCCGTCGATAATGAAAGACAGCGGCTTGTAAACTATGCCGCGAGCTTTTAGTTCTGTGCGAAAAACGTCGCACGAAGTATCTGTTGCCAAAGTAAAACTCACGATTACACACTCCTTTTAACGATGATTTTCTTTGGTATATCCAATATTATACTACAAAAAACCGCAATTTCATAGCATTTGCGTCACGCTTTTTGAAAATTCTTTTGTTTATTTGCCGAATTTACCGAATTCGCCGCACAGCTCCCCGACCTTATCCGACCAAAGGCGGACGCTTTCCGACTTTTTACGTCGAAAGAGGACGAAATCAGACAAAATCAGACCTTTTACGCACGTATGTCCGGCTTGCCGATTTTTCGGGGAAATGGTATAATAACAGTACATTTTCGGAAAGACAAGGAGCGATTAGTTATGAAAATTCGTGTTATGGTATGCGACGACAACGAGGAATTTGTGAACAATGCGCGTACGCATTTCGCTGCGTCGGACAAGATAGAGCTTGTGGAAACTGCGTCTAACGGAAAAGAGGCGCTCGAGCGTTTGGACACCGCGCGTCCCGACGTGCTGTTGCTCGATCTCGTTATGCCCGCTCTCGACGGGTTTTCATTACTCGAACGCGTCAACAAAGGCAATATGAAAATCATAGTAATATCCGCGCTTTCGCAAGACGCATTCATTTCCAAAGCTATGAACCTCGGCGCGGACTACTACATGATGAAACCCGTTAATTTTTCGGTAGTCGACGAACGCATTGCCGAAGCGGTAAATTCCAAACGTCCTACGGCAAAAAACCGTTCGATGGACGAAAAAATCAGCAATATTTTCATTACCGTCGGTATTCCAGCGCATATTAAAGGTTATCAATATCTGCGCGAGGCGATAAAGATGACCATCGACAGCCCCGAGATAATCAATTCGATCACCAAAAAGCTCTATCCGGAGGTCGCCGAACATTTCAACACCAGCCCGAGCAAAGTGGAACGCGCAATACGTCACGCTATAGAAGTTGCGTGGAATCGCGGCAAGATCGAAAACATAAACACGCTTTTCGGCGTGCGCGTATACAATCACAACGAAAAACCGACTAACGGCGAGTTCATTGCGCTCGTCGCAGACAAGATGCTGCTCGAAAGCGTTTAGTCCGCCGCGTCTTTATCGTCGTCGGTTTCCCAAAGCTTGAGCAACAATTCGGGCGACGGGGATAACAATTGCGACGGCATGTATTGCCAAATTCGCCCGCTCGGGTCTTTAGCTAAGTCGAGCTTGCGCGAGCCGTAACCCGCTATACCGACTTGGATATAATCTATAAGTTCCGCATCGACCGCATCGAGCACGGTCTCGAGATCCTTGACGCGCAACTCGTCCGCAGGACGGTCGGCAACGCTCAGCCGTCTGCCCACAAACACGTATTTAGCATGCAGTCTGCATGCCGACGCAACGATCTCGCGAACGGGTATATCCTTAGACGGGATCTTTTGGTCGGATAAAAGTCCGAAACGCTCGTCGAGAAACACCGCGAGCGTTTCGCCTTTTTTCACACCGATAGAAGCGATATGATTGATCAATATGTCTCCGCGCGAAATCTCTATCTCGGCGCTTCGCTGTTTCGCTTGCCCGATGAGCGGCAGAACGCTTATAAAATCGACTGCGTTGCGCGTCATGCCGGCAAACTCGGCAAGCTTGCTCGGCGGCGCGGTCAATACGCCGAGTACCGACCCGAACTTGTCGAGAAGTCTGTGCGCAAGCACGTTGGTATCTCTGCGCGGAATCATAAACGATCATACAAGCTCTATTATTTCGACGTCGCTGAAAGACGCAAGGCTCGGATCGCGCAATGCAGATTCTCTCAATCTGATCCTATGCCCCGCATGTACGTTTTCTTCCGACGCGCCGACTTTATTCGTTTCAAAACTTTTGGGCGCGGATGTTTGCAACTTTTCCGCCGCAACGGCAGCCGACTCCTTCCGCGCATCATCGGCCGAGGCGTCACCGCTCTCCCCGTCGAGCAGCGCAAGCAGTTCGGCTATGCGCTTGTCGCGCGCTTTAAGTTCGCGCTCGCGATAAGCAAGTTCATCGTCGATATTATCGTTATAGTTTTTGTCCATCGTCCGCCGCCGTGATTTACTGTAATTACATTATAACAAACCGACGAACGGCTTGCAACCGTTTTGCGCGGCATAACGCCAACCCGCAAAATTCGCTTGACATATCAACCGCTCCGTGATACAATATCTGTGCTTGTAAACGCAAGCTAAGGGCAATTAACTCAGCGGGAGAGTGCTACCTTCACATGGTAGAAGTCACAGGTTCGAACCCTGTATTGCCCACCAAGCCCCACCCAGTCGAACCCATAAAGGAACGATTGGGTGTTTTCTTTTGTAAAGCACGCTATAAAACGGCGTGCTTTTGCGTTATGCAGCGCGATTGCTATCGCAACGCAATCTTCCTCGATACAACAATAAAACGGCTTGTAACGGATATAGAATAGTTTTCGGGTAAAAGAAAATCCCGACTGTCCGTGTCGGGATCGTCGGGATTGATGCGGTCGGAGTAATTAAACCATACCACTATTTCGTCATCATATAATTCTATTCGGTTTACGAGTATTTCAATGAGTGCTTGCGGAGATAGGTCGCGGACGCTGTGCGTCAGGTATTCCATAACTTCTTCGCGTGTTATGCTGTTTTCGAGTTTGCTTTCTTCAATGAGTATTTTGCGAGTTTGAAAAAGTTTCTACAAGAAAATTTTACAAAGATTTTCGGGGAAAGTGAATGACATCACTTGCCACTTTGCTGTACTTTTGACGGCATTGCTTGCCGTAAACTTGATTTTGCTTGACTTTACTTGATATTGTAAAACAAAACGGAAAATAATGCGGTGGCATTGAAAGGTAGTTTATGGCTACAAAAGTGTTACAAAGTAATAACACGGCGCATAAGGTAACGGCAAGGTTGTGGAACGTAAACGGCACAAAAAAAGACGGTGCGAATAACACCGTCCGAAAGGGAAAACGCGGCGTAGAAAAAAGCAGAAAGCGCGGCGGCGTAAAAAAATACGGCGGACACGGAAAGCCTGCGCGTGTCGCCGTATTTTAGCCGCCACCTTGCTTTTTAGGCGGTTTTTCGGTCTGTTTTTCGTTGCGTTTAGTCGGTTGTTTGCGGGTGCTTGTTGCGCCGCGAAGCGGCGCACTCGTTTATACAAGCACCCCCGAAAATGCCAAACGGGATTTTTAGATATATTATCGAGGTAGTGTTATATTATGTTTCTACTTGAATGGCAAGAGAAGTAAATAATTTGCATTTTTTTCGAGAGGTCGACTAATAAATTTTTTGCCTTTTCAAGGTGTTCTTCATCAAGGCTCACAAAAGGATCGTCCAAAATGAGGAACGGTTTTTCGCTTTCGTACATATTCCATATCAAAGCAAGCCGAAAACAAAATGCGCAAATTGTACGCTGTCCTGCACTTAAATGTCTTTCGCTTCGCTCTTTGCCGTTACGTTCGAATGAAATCTCAAAATCACGATTCATTGTAATTTTTTCACCCAGTGTTTTTTCTAATAAATGAGAAAAATCAATAAACTTGTCGCGTATAGGTTTTATGTATTTATCTTTGAGACTTTCTTCCGCTTGTTTTATGCACTCATACGTAGCAGATAACAATTCGTAAGTCTTATGATATTGGGATAATCTCTCGTCTGCTATAGATTTTGCAGACAGATATTCATCCAAACGTTCTACCTGTATCTCATCATCACAAATTTCTCTATGAAGACGACTATTAGCATCACGCAGATTATTGAGCGTTTCATTTAGTGCGATAATATCGATAAATTCTATATTGGGGCGCACAGAAAGTCCTTTTTCCGTTTTGAATTTTTGTGCATTTTCTTCATCTTTGGCAACCTGCGAACGCAGATTGGATATAGTGCTAATATCATTTATAATTAACTTTATTTTCTCTTGCAAATTGTCGAAATCAATATGATACTTTTTACAAAAATCTGTAACAGGCTTCATCTTTTCCGTGATTTCATTATTCAATGCCGTTACATTCTCATTCGATTTTCTCTTTCTGGTTTGTAAATCTATGTAATCTCCGATATCTTTTTTAACAGCAGTCAGATTTCTTAAAAAATCTCCAAAATACCCATATTTTTCAAAAAAAGTATTGAGCGCATTTTCAAGTTCTCTCTTCCGACTTTCTTTTTCTTCTATTTGCTTATTCTTATCATTTTCAGTTTTTTTCATTTCATAAAAAGTCACAAGGTCTTTTTCAAATGCAGCAAAATCAAATATAATTCCATTAGACGAATTATAACCAAACGGTAATATCAAACTTTTAATTGAATCCGATAATGCTGAGGCTTTTTCAATAATTTTGCGTCTTTCGGAATTGTCCGTCGGAATTGTTCTCGCCGTTTTATTATTAAGATAGAAAAAGCCATCCACCAAAAGGGCGATACCGCATATCACGCTTACAATGATCCCTATAATAGAATGAACAAATAATAATCCTATACCCACTGCCAAAACTGTAGTAGCGATTATTGCAATAATCAGGAATAGTTTATTTGACTTTCCCGAAGATTTTGTCTCCGTTTCGTTTGGTAATGCGCTTAACTCTTTTTGGATAAGAGTATATTCTTCAATTTTTCGGTGAGCTATTTCGATTTCTTGCTTATCGGGGCAATGTGTCGAAAAAGTATGAAACAGTTTAGCACTACTTTCAGAATTTTTCGAATGTCCGACGGTTGAAATTTCAGCTTCAAGTGCGGCGTGCTGTCGAATGTCTTTTTCAATCGCTTCCAACTGTACTTCATTAGGTATGCTATCGGAAAACTTCATGCTCAACTTTAATAATTTGGCTTCATCGTTTTCATCAAAAGTGCTTTGTGAAAGTTTTGCTTTCATCTCATTTATTTCTCCGATTTGCGCGGAAATGTTATCTGCCTCATCGCTTGTTGGGATGCCAAACGGATAATCATCTTCAATCTTTTCTATTTTTGCAAGATTTTCCGAAATTGCTTTTGAAAATCCATCATACCGTTCCCAATCTTTTAATACTAAATTTTGCGTCTGCGCCTCATTGATTTGTTTTTCAAACGCATTAATTTGCACCCGTTCATCATCATATTTTTTATATTTTTCCGCAAGCACATTTTTTATGCTTTCTACGTTTGCAATAGCAGAATTCAACTCGATTATTTTACTCTTAGTTTCAGTAATTAAATCATTCCCATTCCGTGATTTTTTGTATTCTTTTCTTTTTTTATCCAAAATATCAAGTGCCTGTTCAAAATCCGCATCCTCTTCATTCCCATCAAGAAAATTATTAAGTTTTGCGTTTATGCTTGCCGTTGATGAAATATCTATTTTGTCGCTGTCGATAAAAATTGTGCGCTCAAAAGATTTCGCATCTATACCGAAAATATTTTTACCTATGTTATTGCCAAATATATCGGTCGATTTTCCGTCGCAATAAACTGTACATTCATCTTGATTTTCACTTTTTTCTCCGAAGAATCTTTCGATTTTATAATTTTTACCGTCAATTTCAAAAGTAAGATTACCGCCGAATAATCCACCGTCGAACGGATAAAAATGCTGTCTTTCGCAAAATTCTTTGGTGTTAGATCGGTATCCCTCTAATCCGTAAAACATTGCTTTAATAAAAGATGCTAGCGTGGTTTTTCCATAGCCGTTGTTTTCGCAGTAAACGATTAAAGAATTATCAAAATGAAAATCTTGCTTTTTAATTTTACCGTAATTTTCTACATAACAGGATAATAACTTCATCATTCAAGCCCTCTCTCGTTTGCCAGTGCCTTTAAGCCATATGAAATAATTCTAATTTTATCTTCATCCGAATAGTCACTTGCATATACTGTACGAACGAATTCTCCTTTTAACGAAGTATCTCCGTCAAAAGCGTTGATATCGATTTTTCTGTGCGTCTTATCTTTAACACGAACCAAAAGACAGTAAGCCGATAAATATTTTTCTACATCGGCAGACAAGTCGTCGACAGTATAATCAACATCGCCTGTCAAGATTATTCTGTAAATATTTTGTTTATCGAAAGCAATGGCTTTTCTAACAGCCAATGAAGCAGAATATGCATCTTTAATATCGGATATATCAATCGACATTTCGATGATTTCGTTTTCCGCAAACGGAACAAATTCAAGCCTGACATCTCCGTTGCTTATATCAATTTGAATAAATCCTTTCTCGCCTGTTTCATCGAAGCCTCTGCCTTCCAAACACCCGCTGTAAGCCCATTTGCCTCTATCGTCAATCATTTCGCTTTTATACTCATGAACATGACCGAGTGCAAGGTAATCTATGTTTTTATCTCTCAGTTTTGACAAATTTATCTTATCTTTTCCCATGCCGGAAGCAATTTGCCCGTGTAACATAACTATATTGCAAGCGTCTTTTTCAAGATTAAGTGTTGAATAGAACGATGTGCAATTTTCCGCCGTAATTTCAATTCCGCTGATAGTAACATTATTGTATTTATAAGATAGCCACTTATCCGTAAAAGTTTTTAAGTTTTCGTAATTATTTTCACTGTCGCCACCAATATCGTGATTTCCTCTTAAATACAAGAAATCTATTTCCGGATTCTTTTCAATCACACTGTATAAAAAATCTTTATCCTTTTTGAACGGACGATCGCTGTCAAAAACATCGCCCGACAAAACGATTACCTTAATGCCATTTTCTTTAGCATAATCAACCATGCGGCTAAAACTATTTCTTAAAGCAGATTTACGCTTCTCGGCAATCTCTTTTGAAAAAGTATTGTCCATTTTCGAACCCAAATGGATATCCGCACAATGTATAATTTTCATATTCTAATCCTCGCAAGTTGTAGATAAAATTGAGATTATTGATATAAATTACCATTACCGCAGTTCAAGTTACAACAAAAAAAATAGAAACGCAGAAGAAAGAGAAGTTATAATAATACCTAAAAGGAAGTCAAATGATTAAAATCAACAATAGACGATATATCGGTAACAAAACTAAACTGCTTGAAGAAATATATAATTGTATTCAAAATTACAATTTTCCGCAAGGCAGTGTTTTTGCTGACCCTTTTGCTGGGACTGGCGTTGTCTCATATTTTATGGCACAAAAGGGCTTTAATGTCATTGTAAACGATTTACTTTATTCAAACTATGTAGCATATAGAGCTTGGCTTGTAAACGATGATTTTAGTCAATCAAAAATAGACGAGTTATTAAAATATTTTAACTCTATTTCTGAAGAGGAATTAGAGGATAATTATTTTTCTACTATTTATGGCGGTAAATATTTTTCCGTAAATGATTCTAAAAAAATAGGCTATATTCGTGATTATATTGAATTGCATAAGAATGAGTTTTCAGAGAGAGAATACTACATTTTAATTACCTCTCTTATGTATGCGATAGATAAAATAGCAAATACAGTCGGACACTTTGAATACTTTCTCAAAACCGCACCCTGCGATACGGGAGTTCAATTAGAATCACTTGACTTAACCACAAAAATTAACGGAACAATTTTTAATACAGATGCGAATACTCTTGTGAAAACAATTGAAGCAGATATTGTTTATATTGACCCGCCATATAATGCTCGTCAATATGTTAATTTTTATCACGTATTAGAAAATTTAGCGAGATGGAATAAGCCAACAGAATTTGATGGCAATTCAATGAAGTTTAAAAGAGATGAGTTAAAAAGTGGTTATTCCCGTTCTGCCGCCCCTACTCTTTTTAAAAACCTTATAGAGGATTTGAAATGTAAGATTATTGTTGTTTCGTATAACAATACCTATTCGGCAAAAAGTATTGCATCAATAAATAAAATTTCAGAGCAGCAAATAATTGAAATCTTATCTGCAAAAGGCAATGTCACAAAAAAAGAAATTAATTATTCTGCTTTCAATGCAGGAAAAACCGATATGACCGACCACAAAGAATTTTTATTTGTTTGTGAAGTAAAGAATTAAGGAGCGGAAAAATGTCTCAAAAATTGAATGTGTTAAATTATTATCTAAATCAATGCAATAATGACGAATGGTATCAGAGATATTATAAATGCGGTGACGACGGCGACGGCTCTATTTTTAAATGCTTTAGTACTAATTATCGCAACTTAAATTCTTTTAATTATTATTTTAATGCTTTTAAGGATTACATTGGGCTTCCAAGATATTTATGGGATAAAAAAGAAACAACTGGACAAGAAGTCGCAAAACAGTATGTAGTTAATTTAGTTCAGTCATTTCTCTATTCTTCTTCAAGAGATGCGACAGGTGAGTTAGTTTATGATTTAACTTCTCGTGGGAAAGATTTTGACAAAATGTTAAAAGCTGGTTTCTTTGAAAATGAAGAAAAACTACTTACCTTTTTGTTCATTGTGAATTCAAGCTTTTGTTTTACACCACGTTATATTTTAAAGCAATCTCAATTAATTTGGGACAAATGGTTGAAAAGTGGCTTATCGATTAATGAATTAAAAGAAAAGCTAATAAAGTTTGTAAAAGAACAAAAAAATGAAAAACGTGTAGACGGCATATTCAACTATGATATAGTATGGTATTTGAGTTTCTATTCTGATGAGAATTTTTTAAAACTTTATCAAATAGCGCACAAACAAGAAATTAAAGATTTAAAAGAAATAACAATAGACGAATATAAAACAAAATTTAAGAAAAATGTTTTGGCTTGGAAATATAAAAGCACAAATTTCCAACGCCCTGCACTATTTGATACATTAGTAATGTTGTATATTTCTTATAGCATCTTGGAAATGACAGGAACATCTATAGACTTCTTGTCATTTTATACAAAATTAGTTGACGATTTTAATTTGTTGTTGCCTATTGATAAAAATAAGGTAATGAATTTCATCAAGTCTAATGATAATGTATTCGGAATAATTTTTGCAAATGCAGTTTCAGAAGACGATGATTTTACTGAAAGGTATGTTCCTGTATATAGACCTCGTGTTTCTTTAGATGAGGAAATACCCGAAGAAAAGATAGATACAACATCTAAAGAAGGCGTTGAAAAACTTGAAGTGGTTCGCCAAGTTTTAAAGAAACTTGCAAAAGAAAAGTCAAATTATAAATGTGCGTTAGAGAGTTTGAATAACTGCAGGTACTTTACGAGCAAGGAAGAAGAGAAAAACTTTTTGGAAATTCATCATTTTGTGCCGAGAGAATTTTCCTGCGATTTCGATGACACTATTGAGTTTGTTGAGAATTACGTGCCACTTTGCCCGCATTGTCATAGGCTTTTACATAAGGCGGTTGATAGAGAACGTCAATGTTTGATAACGTATCTATATAATCAAAGAATTTCAGATTTGGAACAGCATCACATTGATATTGACATAGAAACACTTTATAAATATTATAGAATTGATACAATTTAAAAGGATTAATTTATGTCATACTACAATGAAAAAATAGGATTAGGTAAATTAGGCGTAAATTTTATCCGCTCAATCACTGATGAAAATAAATGCTATTTCAATGAGGTAAAGCAAGAAAATGATGTTGGTATTGATGCTTTTATAGAATTCACTAAAAATGGTGAAAACGACGGAAAGTGTATTGCCGTTCAAATCAAAACGGGAGCGGCTTATTTTAATAAATCAAAATCATTAGGCAATATTCCAATAGGTAACCATTATCATTATTGGAAACGCCACACTTTACCTGTATATGGTATTGTTTACGATAACGAATTAAATATTGCTTATTGGGTATCAATAACCGATTATTTAAAAAGTTACTCTCAAGAAATAGAAAGTGGCGAAAGAAAAAATATATCATTTCCTTTAATGGAAATAAATCTTCTTAATAAGAAAACGTTTGAAACTATATTTAAAAAAATTATTTATAGAGAAATTCCAAAATTATCGTTTAAACAAACTATACAATTGAGTAACTCTAATTATTCTGATGAAAGAGTTTTAGCAGTAAAGATACTTGCAAATAGATACGCAAACCGAATTGAAACGTGGGAAAGATTGTTTGAATTGCTAGATAGCGAGGAAGATGAATTTGTTTTATTTCAAATAATAAAGTATATTTCATATATACCTCATCATCCTGACTTGTGGGGTGATTTGAATTTTACAGACGAAAGTAAAAAATACGGAGTTGACCGTATAAAATCGTTCGACTATCCAGTAATTACCAAACTGTTATCACAAATTGGTGAACGCGGTATAGAAAGAGGAACTATTGGACAATGTGTTGAAAGTATAATTTCATTGTTGCCAAATAGAAAAACTTTTTTAATAAAAATAATATCTGAAACAGATAATAATATAATTGCTCTTAATTCGTTTTTTATTTTAGCTTACTATGATTCAAAATACATTATTCAAAATGAACTTTTCTATATTAATAAGCTTGGAGAAATGGCAGCTACAATAGTCGGCTTTTGCAAAAAATTCGGCGGTTTTGATTTATATATTTAATGTATAAATTGATTTATTTATAAAGTTTTTTTGTTTTCTATAAAAAACAAATTGTTATCGTGCAAAAACACCCGATAATAAATAATATTAGTATTACTTTATACGCCACTATGTCACACTGTCACACTTTTGACCAAAAAACCGCGACGCAGTGCCGATAAGTTACTATTACCTTATTGGCACTGCGGAACACGGAACATAAACGGCAATATGTGCGGGCGGCTATCGCCGCCCGCACTGTGGCGTATAGTATTACCACGCCACCCCGTAACGTGTAACATAATTTAAGGCATTTAATGTAAAATCGGCTATTATTCAATAAAAAATGACAAAATACCCTTTTTGCCTTGTTGTACCATTTAGGGTGGGAATGGGTGGGAAAATCAAGGAGCATTTTTTATGAATAAAATACCGAGCGGCTTAACCGTCATTTATTTCGACGATAAAGACAAAAACATATATGCAGAATTACCGCCCGACAAAGAGCAGGCAAAAAAGCTGTCAAGGCTCGTTTACCGCGAGGCAATGACAGCCATTAGCACCGAAAAGACAGCCGACAAGCCGCAAGATTAACTTGCGGCTATTTGCTTGCCGTAAAGCGGGTAATCCGACAACGGCAATTCCACTTGGCAGAATAATTCCGTATTGTTCACCTTGAATATTGTTATGTTCTTATTTGCAATAATCCGCTTCACCAAAATAAAGGCAGTAGCTTTGCTACTGCCTTTATTTTGTGCAACCTAACGGTTGCGAGAAATCGCGCGGTTCGTGCGAGCGCAGCGACGCTTTGCGCGTATGCGCAAATTCCCGCTCAGAACAGCAAGTGTACTATGTGTTACCGCTATTTTTCAAATTGTCCTAAACAAGCAATTACAATTATAGGTAAACAAGTGTACGAACAATGTAAGTTTGATAAATACAAGAAATAATGATTGTACGATTAATTTCAATTTATCGGGGCGTTTCGGTTTAGTTATTAAGTCGGGTCACCAAAAATAACCATAGTCGTAGATGACTTTGGTTATTTTGTTATTCTGTCCGGTTGCTGGAAAACGAATAGTTACTACTTATGCATTAATACCATATTATATATATTAGAGTTGGTCACAATGCCGGTAAACCACTGTTTTACGGTTTTACCAAATGACTGATTTATACCGAAATATCATTGACAAATGAATAAACCTTTGATATAATCCATAAAAAAATTAATCTTGTAACAATAAGGAGATTTATTATGACGGCAGAAACGAACAAAAAACGCCGCATATTTAAAACTGCGGCGGCGCTGATTATGACGTTTACCCTTGCGGCAGGCGCAATGTTTGGCGTTGCTTGTAAAAAAG